>Ga0213872_10000075_pt1 | contig 90871 bp, 77 predicted proteins | sample VelepicomBERX_R2_FD_160071 | JGI IMG/M metagenome (GOLD analysis project Ga0213872, IMG submission 160071) | Rhizosphere microbial communities from Vellozia epidendroides in rupestrian grasslands, the National Park of Serra do Cipo, Brazil - RX_R2 | ecosystem: Host-associated > Plants > Roots >... | reverse complement strand
CACAGATAAATGCAGGTTCGCTTGCAGCCAATGTCGGTTTGCGCGCCTCGTCAGTTGCAGTTATTCCTGGCCGAAAATCGCCTCAAATGCTGGTCGGCCGATTTTCAAACGCAGGTTGCTACAGCTACACACTCAGTCCCGTTGATTGCGCATACGGCAGCGATAAATCCTGACTGTCTTTGGTATGCCGAGAATGGACGTTTCCATCGAGCTGGGCGCACTCCAATGCGTGTGCTGCACAGCCTGATGGGCGGTGGCGACGGCGCCGCCAATCTTCAGGCTCTGACCATGCTACCAGCGGAATATGCTGCTGCGCGCTTTTTAGGTGAATGTTTATTGCCCCCAGGAGTGGTTGGCCCTGATACAAAGGATCCGCAAACAAATCAGATTGCGACTATCGCTCGTTCGCTTTCCTCCCAACGAGGACGGCCGTTGCGCGTAGTCGATTTCGGTGCTGGCGTGGGACGCCTGCTCTCGACCTTGGTAACACAAGCACCTGATAGTGATGTTTTGCAATTCGTGGACTATCGTGCGCTTGAGCCCGACAAGAGCAAACACGAGGACCTGTTGCGTGAGATTAAGTCAGTTTATGGCTCTGATATTGAGCGCCGCATCTTCGCCGATGAGTATTCGATGAAAGCGGGACTTGATCCGCAATCCGTAGATCTCATTGTGATGTGTAATGTCCTTCACGAAATATCGCCTGACCACTGGCCTGACCTGTTTGCCCCCACACACCCGCTGATGACGATTCTATCCGACCAAGGATACATCTTGATTGTTGAGGACTATGGTCTAGCCACCGGCGAGCGCGCCCATGAGTATGGCTTTATCCTATTGGACGAACCTGAATTGACGTCTTTGTTCCAGATTAAAGAGGCAGACAGAGCTTCAAACACCTTCATTCGCGTGCAATCGGAGATTCCAAAATTTGGTAATCGATTGGTAGCGCATGCAGTATCCAGAGAATGCGTAAAACGCGTATCGCAAGACTCCATTTACGCGTCAATTCAAGGGCTAAACAATCGTATGTTAGATGCAGTGCGCGACTATATAAAAAGCCCCCCGGATACATCCAATAGTACGACGGCACGAGATTATGCTAAAAACGCCCAGCTCTTTACCAATACCGCCATCTGGTTGGCAGCGCGCCGCTAGTATAGGGCGAAGGACCTGCACTTTTAAGTTGCACTGAAAATTGCGCCACCTTCCCATGAATTTGCAATGAAATCTGCCCAACGGTAGCAGCACATTCCTTCTGGCCTTTCGGCAGGAGATCGGAGTGATCGACGTGGAATTACTGGGAATAATTCGGATCGGCGAACTGAAACGATGTTTGGCCAACGCAGTTGGAAATCAGCTTCTATTGCTGCCATATGAATATGATTGTTAATTTTAGTTGAATTCGAAGGTCTGATTTGGGGTGCGGAATCTGCCGCTCGGTATGTTGGGTGATCTACTGAACTGCCATCGCGTTTCCGGTCCTTCCCGCAAACCTTCTCTTTTGAGTTCGCGTTTGATCTCTTTTTTATATCAGGAAAATAGAAGAAAAGAGAGCCCAAAAAAGAAGGTTTGCGAGAGGGACCGCGATCTCGCACCCGCCCCCTTACCTCGTGTCGCGCAAAAAAACGCCGCCCGTTTGACGGGGCGGCGACCTCACTGCGGAGCCAATGCAGTTACAGGTTCTGGTGGCTTAGCGTGCCATGGCGGCGCGCAGTTGCTGATCGAGTTGTTCGGCGTGGGCATAGCCGGGGCTGACTTCCACGATGCCATTACCGGTATCCAGCAGCAGCGCGGGGAAGCTGTTCACGCCCATCGCGCGGGCATTGACGAAGTCCTGGCGCGTTTCATTGATGGTGGCGGCATCGTTCCACGAAGCGAAGAAGGCGGCGTCGCTGACGTCATGGCCTTGCTTGCGCAGCTCGGCGGCGCCCAGCTCGGACAGCACCTTGCCGTCCGTCGTATTGCGGCCCTGCTGGTAGAAGCCGTTCTGCAGCGCGCGGAACAGCGCCAGCTCATCGGCTTCCGGCGCCAGACGGCGGCCCGCCACCACGGCGCGGCATACCGGTTCCGTATCGTAGACGAAGTCTTGCAGCGCCATGAAGGCATCGCGGTTGAACGGCAGGCCGCTGGCCGCCTCCACGCGCGCCCAGTGCGACAGGCGGAACTGCTTGCCCGCATCGGTCAGCAGTTCGGTGCCGCCGGCGCGCAGGCCGCCCACGACGATTTGCAGTTCCAGCTCGGGATGCTTGGCGGTCAGTTCGGTCATTTCCTTGCCGAAGCCGTAGCACCACGAGCACATCGGATCACCCACATAAATCAGCTTCATTTCGCATCTCCTTTGGCGGCGGCCGCGCGCTTGCGCAGATTGGTCACGTCTTCGCCAGCGACGCCCCAGTTGTCGGTTTCCACTTCGTCGATGATGACGAAGGTGGTGGCGGGATTCTTGTTCAGCACGCGCTGCAGTAAGTCGGTCGCGCCCTTGATCAGTTCACGCTTTTGTTCTGCGGTGACGCCTTCATTGGTTACGCGGATATTCACATAAGGCATTTCAAGCTCCTTTGTTGTCGGGTTAAAAGGGATTACCAGGTGCCGGTGGCCATGCCGCCGTCAACGGGCAGTACGGCGCCCGTGGTAAAGCTGGAGTCGGTCAGGTAAAGCACGGCATCGACGATGTCCTGCTCGCTGCCCGTGGTGCCGCTGGGCGACAGCGTCTTGAGGAAATTCTGCGTGCCGGGGTCGGAGGCGTGCAGCGGGGTCTGGATGATGCCGGGCGCGACGGCGTTAACCTTCACGTTGGAGCTGGCCAGTTCCAGCGCCAGGCTGCGCGTCACCTGGTTCAGGCCTCCCTTGATCAGCACCGGCAGCGTGGCCGGCACTTTGGCGTTGGCCTGCAGGCCGATGGCGGCCGTGATGTTGACGATGTGGCCGGACTTGTTGGCGGCCATGTGCTCGGCGGCCGCCTGGGCCGGGTAGAAGAAGCCCATCAGATTGGTGCCGACGATGGCGTTAACGTCGTCTTCCGTGTACTGGGCGATGGGCTTGGCGATGAAGATGCCGGCGTTGTTGATCAGGATGTCGACCTTGCCGAACTTCTCGACCGCGCTGGCAAACAGGGCCTTGGCCGTGGCCGGCTTGGCGATGTCGCCCGCCACGGGCAGGAACCTGGCCGGATTGCCCAGCTTGGCCGCCGCTTCCTGCAGGCGTTCCATGGTGCGGGCGTTGCCCACCACGTTATAGCCGCGTTTCAGATACGCCTTGGCGATGGCAAAGCCAAGGCCGCTGGACGCGCCGGTCACAATCACAGTTTTCATCGCGCTCATATTCGTGCTCCTGATCGAAGGTTATGGACAGTTCGTCTGCCCTTGAAAACACTATACTTGTGCGCGAACCACAGATAAATCCGCCTCCACGAAAGACAATAGATACACCATGTAAGTAATTGGGCATGGAAAGATTACTCAAACTACAATTTCATCAAAAATATGGTATCGTTTTCAAACAACAGAACCCTTGTCCTGCGGGCGTCATTCTCGCGATAATGGGAGAGCTTTTTACTTAAACTACAAATATTTCTGGAGACACACTGTCATGGGGACCACCGAGATCTTCCTGATCGCGATGCTGATCATTTTCACCGTGCCTTACCTGATCTGGCGCCTGGGCGACACGGACTATTTCGCCCCGCTGGTGGTGGTGCAGATCATCACCGGCATCCTGCTGGGGCCCGGCGTGCTGGGCAAGGCCTTTCCCGACTATTACAGCTTCGTCTTCAACGGCCAGGTGGTGCAGGCGCTGAACGGCATCGCCTGGTGGGCCGTGATGATGTTCGTCATGATCGCCGGCGTTGAGCTGGACCTGAAAAAAGCCTGGCAGCACCGCCGCGAATCGGGCATCACCGCCGCCCTCGCCCTGGGCACGCCCCTGGTCTTCGGCAGCATCGTCGCCCTCGGCCTGCTCGGCTACACGGGCTGGATGGGCCCCAAGGCGCAGAGCTGGCAGTTCGTGCTGGGCGTGGGCATGTCCTGCGCCGTGACCGCCCTGCCCATCCTCGTCCTGCTGATGGAAAAGCTGGACATCCTGCGCCAGCCCATCGGCCAACGCATCCTGCGCTACGCCAGCCTGGACGACGTCGCCATCTGGGGCGTGCTGGCCCTGATCCTGCTGGACTGGGACCGCGTGGGCCGCCAGCTGGGCTTCCTGCTCGCATTCGGTCTGGCCACCGTCGCCTTCCGCCGCCTGATGCAAAAGCTGCAGGAGCGCGACCGCTGGTGCGTGGCCCTGATCTGGCTGGCCGCCTGCGCCTTCGCCGCCGACTGGGCCGGCCTGCACTACATGGTCGGCGCCTTCCTCGCCGGCGTGGTGATGGACAGCGACTGGTTCGACCAGAAGAAGATGGACTTGCTGCGCCACCACGTCCTGCTGACCGTGATGCCCGTCTTCTTCCTCAGCACCGGCCTGCGCACCAACTGGGGCGTGGGCGGCTCGGCCGTGTTCATCGCGGCGGCCGTCCTGCTGCTGGCCTCCATCTCCGGCAAGCTGGCCGGCGTCCACCTGGCGGGCCGCATCCTCAAGTGGGGCGAGGGCGAAGCCTCCCTCATCGGCTGGCTGCTGCAGACCAAGGCCCTGATCATGATCATCTTCGTCAACATCCTGCTCGACAAGGGCATCGTCACCAGCGAGACCTTCACCGCCCTGCTGCTGATGGCCATCGGCAGCACCATGCTGACCGTGCCCGTGGTCCATCCCAAGCTGCAGCGCCTGGCACAACTGGTTTTTAAAGCAGGTTAACCGACATTATCAGTTTTGCATGACATGCCCCGGTCCGGCATAATTCTCACATCTCCATCCCGACCGGCATACCATGCATCGCTGCATCCCCCTCCTTCTGGCGCTGTCCGCCCTGTTCTGCGGCAGCGCCGGCGCCGCCTGCTCTCCCATCCGGATCGGCTATCTCGACCAGCACCGTCCGCCCTACTGGCTGGGCCAGGGTCCCGACATTCCCGCCCGCCCCGGCGCCAGCGTGGAACTGGTGCGGCGCTTCGCCGCCAGCGCCGGTTGTCCGGCCGAGCTCAAGCGCCTGCCCGTGCTGCGCATCCGTCCGGCCCTGATCGCCGGCGAAATCGACTTCGCCCCGACCGACGCCAGCGCCGAAAACGTCCCCGGCATCGCCTTCCCGCGCGATAAAAACAACAAGCTCGACGTCGAACGTTCCTCACCGCTGACGATCGTCGCCTTCGTCCGCGCCGCCGACCATCTGGCGCCGGACACCGATCCCTTCCGCCACTTCCAGGGCCGCCTGGTGGGCACCACCCTGGGCTCGGCCTACGGCCAGCGCCTGAGCCAGGCCGGCATGCAGGTGGACGCCGGCGCCACCAATGTGGCGCGCAATTTCGAAAAGCTGCGCCAGCACCGCATCGACGGCTTCGTCGTCTCCCTCGTCAGCGCGGGCGACATGGACGCCTATGTGGCGGCCAGGTTCCACGGCGAGATCGTGCGCCTGCCCCAGCCCCTGTACGCCGACCACATCTGGCTGGCCGCCAACCAGGCCTATTACGACCTGCACCGGGCCCAGGTGGAGGCGATGTGGACCTGGCTGGGCGGCCCCGGCAAGAAGGAATTCGCCGCCCTGCTCGACAAATACGCGGGCCAGCAATAAAAAAGCCGCCCCGGAGGGCGGCGTGGAATTTGTACGATGAGGCGTACAAGAGAGAGGCGGTGGCCTGGCTTAGTACTTCACATCCAGCTTGACGCTGAAGTAGCGGAACACGTCGCGCGGAGGCACCCAGCTGTTGACCGTGACCTGCGGCGAACTCGACGTCGGTCCCGTGCGGTAGGTGGGGCCGCTGGCGTTCGCGTTGGGGATGTAGAAGCGGTCGAACAGGTTGTTGACGCGGAAGCTCAGCTGGTAGCGGTCGTTCGGTTCGCGTACGCCAAAGCCCAGGTCGGTGATGCTGTAGGCGCCATTGACCTGGCGCGGGTCGTTGTTGATGTTGGTCTGGTAGTCGCTCTGGTAGCGCGTGTTGAAGTTGACGAAGCCGCCGAAAGGCATGCTGGGGATCTTGAAGTCGTAGTTGGCGCCGATGTTCAGCTTGATCTTCGGCGTGCCGGGGAAGACGCCGCCGCTCAGGTCCTGCACGCCCGTGGTGGAGCCGGGCGCGATGGGGAAGCAGGCCGTGTTCTGGCCGGCGATCGAGCCGTTGGCCGCATACTTGCTGCTGCCCACGGCGACGTTGGTGGTGTCCGCATAGCAGGGACCGTTGGCCCACTTCTCGATGGTGGGACGGGTGTAGGCGAAGGCCACGTTGGCCGTCAGGTTATGCGCCAGCAGCATGCTGGAATCGACTTCCACGCCGCGCGTGCGCAGGCGGGGGATCGAGTTCAGCTGGCTGTAGATGGTGGGATCGTTGGGCAGCACATAGGTCACGTTCTGCTGGTAGTTGAAGAACTCGCTGTCGTAGGCGGTGACCGCCAGCGACATGCGGTTGTCGAACAGATTGGCCTTGGCGCCGATCTCCAGGCTCTGGCTGGTCTCCGGCCGCACGGGGAAGGCGGCGGCCGCCTTCAGGCCCGACGTCACGTCATAGGCGATGCCCTTGTAGCCCGTCGAACCGCTGACATAGGCCATCCACTCCGCATTGAACTGCTTCTGCAGGCTCAGCTTGCCCGTGTAGGCGCGGTCGTCGTTGCCCGTGCTCTGGAACTGGTCCACGCCCACCGGACCGGGAGTGAAGCTGGCCGGATCGAGCTGGTTGGTGTAGTAGTTGCGCGCATAGTGGAAGCCCGAGGTTTCCAGGTTGTCGCGCAGGCCCGCCACCGCCGTCCAGGTGGGCACGAATTCCCACGTCGCCTGGCCGAACAGGGCCTTGTTGGTATTGTAGATGTCGGTGTAGTAGTTGGTCGGACTGGAGTTCGAGTTGGCGTTGCAGGCGGTGGGCGCGACGCAATAGCCACGGATGAAGTGGCGGAAGATCTCGTTCTTCGCCAGCCACAGGCCGGCCACGTAGCGCAGGCTGCCCGTATCCGGCGAGACGTAGCGGATCTCTTCCGTCTTGCTGCGGATATCGTAGGTGCCGAACTGGTTGTTGCCGACGGTGAGCGCCGTCTGGCCCGCCTGGGCGATGGTCGGCACGTCGACGAAGTCCTGGTCGCGGAAGTCATTGGCCAGGTATTTGCTGACCGAGGTGATGGACATCAGCTGGCCCTCGTTGGGCAGGGTCCAGGTGGCCTTGAAGCCGGTGCCGCGGTCGCTCGAGACGAGGCCGGTGGGGAAGTCGCGCCGCACATTGCGGTTGGCCGGATCATTGACGTTGATGCCGCTCAGGTTGGTCGAGCCGGGCAGCAGCGGATTGCCGTTCAAATAGGTGGTGTTGGGATCGACCGGGGTCGACACCAGATTGCCCGCCGCCGCCGAACCCGTCTTCAGCACGAAGCCGTTGATGGCGGTCACGCCGCGCGTGTTTTCCTGATAGTTGTAGTGCGGCGTCAGGTCGAACTGCAGATTGTCGGTGGGCGAATACTGCAGCTTGGCCATGAAGGTCTTGCCGCCCGAGCCGTTGACGTCGCGGCCGTCGGTCAGGTTGTGGAAGTTGCCGGGGAAGCGGGTATCGCTGGCGGCGATGCGCAGGCCCCACTGGTCGTTGATGCGGCCGCTCATGGACGCGCCCACGCGCCATTCGTTATCGTTGGTCAGGTAGGTGCTGCCCTTGTAGGTCATGGGGCCGGAAATGGGCGTGGTGACGATGTTGACGGCGCCGGCCACGGCGGACTTGCCGAACAGCGTGCTCTGCGGCCCCTTCAGCACTTCAATGCGGCTGATGTCGGCCAGGTCCTTGAAGGCCTGGAACTGGGTGGCGATGGGGATGTCGTCGATGATGACGGAGACGTCCGACTCCACGCCGATGCCGACTGAGACGGTGCCGATGCCGCGCATGAAGATGGCGTTGTTGGCGGCCGTGGTGCCCGAGTTCAGGGTCAGCGAGGGCATCAGGTTGACCACGTCCTCGAATTCGCGCACGTTGGTGCGCTTGAGTTCCTTGTCGCTGAGGACGGAAATGGCCATCGGCACGCTGTCCAGCTTTTCCACGCGCTTGTTGGCGGTCACCACCACGCGTTCCAGCTGCTCGGACGAGGCCGGCGCGTCGTCGGCGCGGGCGGCGCCAGCCATGGCCAACAGGGCCAGCGCCATGGCGGAGGCGAACGGCGTCAGGCGGATTTTCTCTTGCGGATTGTAGTGCACTGCTGTCTCCTGTTATTGGTTAGGGTCCGATTTGCTACCGCTACCAGTTGTATGATGACTTAGGTTAGCCCAGCATTTTGAGGCATGTCAATGCTTTTCCTACAGAGGGTGATTTTTGGCGAGAAATAAACAACATTCCCTAGTGTAAACGGGGTTTTGTGGAGAACAAATCTGTAGGTAAACGGTTACCCAAACCGAGCAACAGTTGTATGACGAGTGGGAAATTGAGAACGCCTTCAAGTGCTGGCGCGCTCGACGATGGAGAAGCCGACGTCGACGATGCGCTCGGCCACGGCCCGCTCATTGGCCCGCTCCACGATGAAGCGCGCGGCCGTGCTGCCGATGCGGGCGCCGTCGATATGCACGGTGGTCAGGGCCGGATGCAGGTCGCGCGACAGGCCCAGGTCGCCAAAACCCACCACCGCCAGCTGCCGGGGGATGGCGATGCCCATGACCTGGGCTTCCGTGATGACGCCCAGCGCCACCGTGTCCGAGCTGCAGAAGATGGCGTCAACGTCGGGCTGCTGCGCCAGCAGGGCGCGCAGGCCGCCGCGTCCGCCGCCCACGGTGGACGGCGCGGGCACCACATGACTGGGAATGCATTGCGCGCCGGGCGCCGCCATGCCGAGGGCGACGGCGGCGGCGGAAAAGGCCACGCTGCGGCGACTGGCGCGTTCGTCGTCGGCCGTGATGGCGGCGGCGCGGCGGCGTCCGCGTGCGTGCAGGAATTGCGCCACGGCGGCGCCGCTCTGTTCGTGGGAAAAGCCGACCAGCATGTCGATGGGATCGGGCGCCAGGTCCCAGGTCTCCACCACGGGGATGCCGCTGGCCAGCAGGCGCTGGCGGCCCTGGGCGGAGCGCATGATGCCGGTCAGGATCACGCCGTCGGGACGGCGGCCTATGATCGCTTCCAGCAGCTGGTCTTCGCGCGAGTCGGCGTAGCCGGACTGGCCCAGCATCAGCTGGTAGCCGTAGCCGGCCAGTGAAGCGGTCAGCGATTGCACCATCTCCAGGAAGACGGAACCGGAAATGGTCGGCACCACGGCGGCCACCAGGCGGCTCTTGCGCGAGGCGAGGCCGCCGGCCAGCATATTGGGGACGTAGCCGGTGCTCTCCACGGCGGCGCGCACGCGCTGCAGCAACTCGTCGGACACGGCGTCCGGCGTGTTGAGCGCGCGCGAGGCCGTGATCGGCGCCACGCCCGCCAGCCGCGCCACATCACGCAGCGTGATGCCGCCACTCTTGCGGCGGCTGCGGCGCAGGGGCGGCGGATCGGCGGACAAATGGTCGATGTCGGTCATGCGGCCGATTCTAGCACCGCCCAATGCGGCGCCGCCACCGCCCGCAGCACGCGTTTAATGGCGCGGCGTCTTTTCCTTGTAGCGCGCCAGCTCCATCTTGCCGATCTGTGCGCGGTGCACCTCGTCCGGCCCGTCGGCCAGGCGCAGCGAGCGCGCCGCCGCGTAGGCGTGGGCGAGGAAGGGATCGGCCATGCCGCCGCCGCCCTGCACCTGGATCGCCCAGTCGATCACCTGGCAAGCCATATTCGGCGCGGCCACCTTGATCATCGCGATCTCTTTGGCGGCGACCTTGTTCCCCACCGTGTCCATCATATAGGCCGCATTCAGCACCAGGAAGCGCGCCTGGTCGATCATGATGCGCGCCTCCGCGATGCGCTCCAGCGTCACGCCCTGCTCCGCCACCGGCTTGCCGAAAGCGACGCGGCTCAAGCTGCGTTTGCACATCTGCTCCAGCGCCCGCTCCGCCAAACCGATCAGGCGCATGCAGTGGTGAATCCGTCCCGGCCCCAGACGTCCCTGCGCGATTTCAAAGCCCCGGCCTTCGCCCAGAATCAGATTCGACGCCGGCACCCGCACATTCTCGAACAGGATCTCCGAATGCCCATGCGGCGCATCGTCAAAACCCAGCACCGGCAGATGGCGCAGAATCTTCACCCCCGGCGTATCGCGCGGCACCAGAATCATCGACTGCTGCACATGGCGGTTCGCATTCTGCGGATCCGTCTTCCCCATGAAGATGAACACCGCGCAGCGCGGATCGCCCGCGCCGGACGACCACCACTTGCGCCCGTTGATCACATACTCATCGCCATCGCGCACGATGCTGCTCTCGATGTTGGTGGCGTCCGACGAAGCCACAGCCGGTTCCGTCATCGCGAAGCAGGAACGGATACGGCCTTCCAGTAAAGGCTTCAGCCACTGCTCCTGCTGCGACTTGGTGCCGTAGCGCGCCAGCACTTCCATATTGCCCGTATCCGGCGCGGCGCAGTTGAACACCTCCGGCGACCATCCCGCGCGGCCCATAATCTCGCACAGCGGCGCATATTCCAGATTGCTCAGGCCCGCGCCATGCTCGGAATCGGGCAGGAACAGATTCCACAAGCCCTCCTTGCGCGCCAGCTCCTTCAGCTCCTCCATCACCCGCGTCGGCACCCAGGCGTTACCCGCCGCGCGGTTGGCCGCGATCTCCTCGTGAAAACGCGCCTCGTTGGGATAAATGTGCTGCTCCATGAAGGCCGTCAGCTTTGCCTGCAACTGCTTGACCTTGGGGGTGTAATCGAAATCCATATCGTGCTCTCCTTATTTGTAGGTGACGGCGCCGGCTTCGCCGAGCCATTCCAGATGGGCGTAGTTATTCAGATAGCTGACACTGACCTGGCCGGGACGCGCCAGCAGCTTGGTCACCGAGCAGTTGGCGATGGTCCAGTTCATGTCCATCACCTGGAAATCCTGCAGCCCGAGCACATGCTGCATCAGCGTCGCGATCGTGCCGCCGGAGGTGAACACGATGGTCGAGCGGCTACCCTCGCCTTCCGCCGACGGCTGATTCAAACGCTCCAGCGCCGCCACGCAGCGATGGCGGAAAGCGGGCCAGGTCTCGGTGTAATCGTCGTCATGCCAGCCGCCCATCCAGCGCTGCATGGCGTTGCGGAAGATCTGTTCGAAAGCGCGGCCCGGCGACGAATCGCGGCCCCGCTCTGCCAGCAGACGCTGGAACGCGTCCGCATCGGCAAACTCGGGGCAATGCCGCAACAGCACCTCGCGATGATCGAATTCGGCGAAGCCCTCGTCGGTCAGCCACTCCTGCTCGACGCGGTCGTCCTTGGACAGCTCCGCCATGCAGGCTTCCGCCGTCTGCCGGTGGCGCGCCATGCCGCCCGTGACCACGCGCTGAAAGCCAGGACGGCAACGGGCAAACCACTGCCCCAGCAGGCGCGCCTGCTCAAAGCCCAGCGGCGACAGCTGATCGTAATTCGCGCTGCCGAACGACGCCTGCCCGTGCCGCACCAGATAAATGTGTGCCATTCCGCTTCCCATAGTTGATTGCCGCCACCAGCTTAACGGCAGGCTTATAATTCATCAAATGAATAGTTTTAATCAGAATATATAAATCTCATGCATATATCGCGCATCGACCTGAATCTGTTCATCGTGTTCGAGGCGATCTACGCCGAGGGCAGCATCACCCGCGCCAGCGCCAAGATGAACCTGACCCAGCCCGCCATCAGCCACGCGCTGAACCGGCTGCGGCAGCTGTTCGGCGATCCCCTGTTCGAGCGCCAGGGGCATGTGATGGCGCCGACGCCGCTGGCCCGCTCCATCATCGCACCCGTGCGCCAGTCGCTGCGCGGCTTCGAACTGACGCTGAACGGCGCCGAGCGCTTCGATCCGGCCAGCAGCGAACGCACCTTCTCCCTCGCGCTGCGCGACGTGCTGGAAGCGAGCGTGCTGCCGCCTCTGATGGCGCAGGTGGAGCGCGACGCGCCCTCCATCGGCATCAGCACCGTGCAAGTGGGGCGGCGCGAACTGGAAAGCGAACTGGCCGCCGGCACGCTGGACGCGGCCATCGACATCCTGCTGCCGCTGTCGGCCGAGATCCGCCACACGCGGCTGGTGATGGACAAGACCGTGGTCCTGGTACGCAAAGGCCATCCCCTGCTGCGCAAGTCGGCGCTGGACATGGAAAAGTATCTGCAGCTGGAGCACATCCTCGCCAGCTCGCGCCGCCGGGGACCGGGGCTGGAGGACATGGAGCTGAGCCGCCACGGCCTGCAGCGCAAGATCCGCCTGCGCTGCCAGCACTACTTCGCCGCCTGCCGCGTGGTAAGCCAGAGCGACCTCGCGCTGACCATGCCGGAGCGTCTGGCGCGCGTGGTCAACCAGCAGTTCCGCAACCAGATCCTCCCCTTCCCGCTGCAAATGCCCGCGCTCGACATCTACCTCTACTGGCACGCCAACGTCGACAACGACCCCGCCAGCCAATGGCTACGCCAGCAAATCACGCAAGTCATGAGTGAGTTGGAAATAAGGTAGATCAGCCGGGCAGCTTGATCGGGTGGGCCGTATCGAGTTTCCCGGACAGCCACAGCGCGAGGTTGCTCACATAGCGGTGCACCGAGCGCATCGCCGCCGGATTCGTCGCCATGCCCTGTCCCGGCGCCTCGCTGACGAAGTCGGGGCAGCCCAGGTCCGGGTCCCAGTTGTAGTCGGCGAAGTGGTGGAAGGTGGACTGCGCAAGCGCCGGGCCGCCGGCTGCCGATGGCTCGATCGCGACCGCCAGGTTGAACACGTCGCCCGACGCCTTGCTGATGCCGGTGGCGATCACGCGCGCATGCGGCGCGCCAGCGGGAGCGGCAACCGCGCCCTCATGGGGATGGGCGGGCAGATAATGGAGCACGCCGTCATCGGCTTCAGGGTCGCTCAGCACGGGATGAGCGGGGGCCAGCACGGTAATGCGCTGCGCGTCGCCGTTGGCTCCCGAGTGGAAATTCGGCCACAAGATCTGCGGCGTGCCGCGATCATCAGGCGCAGGTGGCGCATCCCCATGTGCGCAATTGTGGCTATGGAAAATGTGACTCGCGCCGATCAGGTCGAGCGCGCAGATCGAACAGCCCAGATCCATGTGGTCGCGCGTCACCATCAGTCCGCCGCCACGGCGATGAAAGGCCGACAGGCCCGCCAGATCCTCCTCGCACAAGCCATCGCCGGTGTCGACCGCAAACAGCCACACCTGCTCATAGTCGGAGTCCGCCAGCGTAGACAGTACCGGATCGGCGGCGCCGGGCGCTGTGCGGTCGCGGGCGGTGACGCGGAACAGCGGCTCCCCGTTGGCGCCCGTCAGACTAGCCAGAAAATCACGTAGCAGGGAAAAGCGCCCGATATGCCAATCGTTGGCGTCGCCCTGGATGGTGGTCTGCAACAGGATCTTGCCTTGTTTAATCATTGCGATCTCCTCGAATGAATGCGAGCTGGGCCCATGCGGCCTCCAGCAATTTTAACTAAGGACAAACTCCCCTGCCTGCAACCTGGCTGCGCACCCCGTTGGCGATATCGGCGGCGACGCGGGCGACGGCGCGGCGGTGGCCGGCGACCAGGGCGTCGTAGCCCGCGCCGACATCCTCGCGCGCGACACTGCGGCAAGTCAGCACCTGCGGGCTGCCCGCCAGGCGCACGCTCCACACCATGTCCAGCAGCGCATACTGTCCCGGCGCCGACTCGAAGCGCTGCACGCTGCTGCTGATGCGGTAGACGGACGCCTTCTCCGGTGGCTGCGTGCGGAAGACGTCTATCGTCCCCAGCGCGCCGGATACCGCCAGCGACAGCGCCTGTCCGATTTCCGCCGCCGGCGGCGAGGCCCAGCGCTCCTGTTCCAGCACGTCGATGCGGCCCGCGCCCGACGTCACCACCAGCTGCGAGCGCGCCACCTGTTGCGGCACGCTGACCGCCTGCACCTCGATGTAGTAACCGGGATTGGCCGCGCCGCTGGCAGCCTCCATGCCGCTGCTCAGACTATAGAAATGCTCCTGCGGCGCGCTTGCGCAGCCGGCCAATGCCGCCGCGAGCGCAAAGCCGCCGAGCCGCACAAGCCGCCCCGCGCGCGGCACTCCGGCCAGTGCTGCCATTCCATCAAGCCAGCGCCTCATTTCTTCTCTCCTTCAGGTTGGCGTTTGCCGCGTATCAGCGATTCCGGATGCCGCTCCACGTAATCGGACAGCTCGCTCAGCGACTGCAATGTCTGCGTCAGCTGCTGCAAGGCCGTGCGCAAGTCGGACTGCATCGGCGAATCCTGCTGCAGCACCTGCTGCGCCGCGCCGAAGGTCTGGCGCGCAGCACCCAGCGTGTCCTTCACATCCGGCACCAACTGCCCATCGACCTTCTTGAACAGCAGGTCCGCGCTCTTCAGCGTATCGCGCAGATTATTGCCGATGTCCGCGAACGGCACCTTGTCCAGCTTGCGCACGATGCTGGCGATTTGCGTTTGCAGCTCATCCAGCGAATTGGGCACCGTCGGCACCTCGATCGGATAGGAGTTCATGTCCAGCTTGACCGGCGCCGCGTTGGGGAAGAAGTCCAGCGCCACATACAGCTGCCCGGTCAGCAGATTCCCCGTCCGCAGCTGGCCGCGCAGGCCATGGCTGACCATACGCTCCAGCAGCAGCGGCCCCATATTGCGCTCCTTCTCGTCCGCCACCGTCTCCTGCACGCGCCGTCCCAGCCGGTTCGGATACATGTCCACCGTGACCGGCATGCGGAAGTCCTTCTTGACCGGATCGAACTCCACGCCGACCGAACGCACCTCGCCCAGCACAATGCCGCGGAAGTCCACCGCCGCACCGGGCGACAGGCCGCGCACCGACTGATCGAAATACAGCACCGTCGTAATCGGCGCGCCATCCGGCTCGCGCAGCGCGCTGGCCTGGTCGGACGCCAGCAGGAAATCGGCGCCCGGCGGCGCCAGCGTATCCGGCTTGCGGCCACCCATGCTCTCGAAAGAAATCCCGCCCACCAGCAGCGCCGCCAGCGACTGCGTATTCAGCTTGAAGCCGCTGGAGTCGAAGCGCACGTCGACGCCGCTGGCATGCCACCAGCGCGTGCTCTTCCCCACATACTGGTCATACGGCGCGTTCACGAATACCTTGATCGCCACGCCCTGCCCGTGGTTCTCCAGGTCGTAGCCGATCACCTGCCCCACCTGGATGCGACGGTAGTAAATGGGCGAACCTGCGTCGAGGGAGCCCAGGCTCTCACTGTGCAGCGTATATTGCGATCCCTTCTGGTCGCCCGCCACCTGCGGCACCTTCTCCAGCCCCGTGAAATCGGACCTGGTCTCCTGCGACTTGCCCGCGTCGACGCCGATATAGGCGCCGGACAGCAAAGTACCCAGCCCCGACACGCCACCCACGCCGATACGCGGCCTGACCACCCAGAAGCGCGTATCGGCCACCGTGAAGCGGCGCGCATCCTTGTTCATATCGATCGTCACCAGCACCTTGCCCAAGTCCTGGGACAGCGAGATGGCGCGCACCAGGCCCACGTCCACGTCCTTGTATTTGACCCTGGTCTTGCCCGCCTCCAGCCCGTCGCCGCTGTGGAAGCTGACCACCACCGTCGGCCCCTGCTCTGCATAGGACTTGAGCACCAGTCCAACGCCGATCAGCGCCGCGATCAGCGGCACCAGCCAGACCAGCGACGGCAGCCAGTGCCTGGCCTTGTCCACTTTGGGTTCGGGCAGCGGGGCGCCGGCGGTGGTGGGCGGCTGCCCTTCATGTTCAGGCATGTTGTTCTCCATTGGATGGCACCGGATCCCAGATCAGGCGCGGATCGAACTGCATCGAAGCCAGCATGGTCAGCACCACGACGGCGCAAAACGCCAGCGCGCCCGGTCCGGCGGTGATGGTGGCCAGCGAGTGGAAGCGCACCAGCGCCACCGTCAGCGTAATGACAAAGATATCGAGCATGGACCAGCGGCCCACGAACTCCACCAGCCGGTAAAGCCTGGTGCGCTGCTGCGGGCGCCAGCGCGAGCGGCGCTGCGCCGTCCACGTCAGCAGCGTCAGCGCGGCCAGCTTCAGCACAGGCACAGTGATGCTGGCGATGAAGATGATGGCCGCCAGCGCGGGCGAGCCGCTATGCCAGAAATAGAGCACGCCGCTGATGATGGTGTCGTCCTCCTGCCCGAACAGCGAATGGGTGTACATCACGGGCAGCACATTGGCGGGAATGTAGAGGATGGCCGCAGCGATCAGGTAAGCCCAGGTGCGGCCCACGCTGTCCGGACGGCGGTGGTGCAGGCGCGAATGGCAGCGGGGACAATGCTTCTGCGGCGGCGACACGAGGCCGCAGACGTGGCAGGCCAGCGCTTCATGGGGCGCCGGCAGCGGCCCGGCGGACGGCGGCGACAGCGCATCGCCCAGGTTCCACAATATCTTGGGATTGAAGGAGACGACGATGGCCAGCATCAGCGTCAGCGCGCCAAAGGCGAACAGGCCGGGCTGCACCACTACCTTGGCCAGGCTGGTCATCTTGACGATTGTGATCAGGATCCCGATCATCAGCACTTCCGTCATGCCCCAGCGGCGGGCCAGATAAGCGACGTGCAGCAGTTGATTGAGCGCCCTGGGCTTGTGTCCACGGGACAGCGCCAGCATCACATGCAGCAGCGAGAGCAGCTCCATCGCCGGCAGCAGGATGGTGAACATGAATACGGCGATCGCCACCGGTTCCATGTGCTCCTGCCACAGCACGAAAACGGCGCCCAGCAAGGTGGCGCGGGAGACGGTGCCGCCCACCTCCAGTTCGACAATGGGACAGCACTGGGCAATCAGATAGACGATCAGCGCCCCTAGCGTGATGGCCGCCATGCGCGTGGCGTCCGAATAGATGCCGCGATAGAGCACGGAATGGCAACGCACGCAGCGCGCCTTTTCACGCGGACGGACGGGCCGCCGGCGATGCAGCACGCCGCAGTCATGACAGCTGATCAAATCGTACCGGTACACCGGTTGGCCTGGCTGGATCATGCGAGCATGATACGACAATCCAGGCCAAGCCGTCTCGCTCCTAAGCAGGAGGAACAGGCCCTACTTCACGCTGCCCGGCAGCTCCTGGAAATCGTCCGTCTTGTGCAGCGCGGTCCATGCCGCCAGCAGATTGGGCGGCGGCGCGATCAGCTTGCGCGCGCCCAGGTCCAGCCAGCCGCCGGTGCTGGTGATGCGCGCCGCCAGCTTGCCGTCGGAGCGGATCACATCGCTGCGCAGCTTCCAGCGGCTGCCGTCCGCCGACAGGCCGTCCAGGCCCAGCGTGACGGTGATCTCATCCAGCAGCAGCACTTCCTTGAAGTAGGCGATTTCGTCCTTCATCACCACCGGGCCGATATTCAGGCGCATGAATTCGCTCATGGGGAAGCCGTTCTCGGACAAGTACAGCATGCGTACATCGCCCGACTTGTCGAGGAAGGCCGTATTGCGCATATGGCTGTTGAAGTCCATATCGCCCCAGCCGGCCATCAGCTTCTTTTCAAACATGGTCACGCTCCAAGAAAATCCAAAAGTGTCGATGCTACCACCTTGGTCGCCTTGCGCAAGTCTTCCAGCAGCAGGCGTTCGTCGGCCTTCTTGGCGTTCGATTCGGGCACCGTGCGCGGGCCGGCGCCGTACAGCACCGCAGGGATGCCATGCTCGCCGTACAGGCGCGCGTCCGCGTACAGGGGCGTGCCCTGAGCCGGAATCAGTTCGCCGATGTACGTCTGTGCATTCCGCTGCAGGCTGGCCACCAGCTTTTCCGTGCCCGGCTGCTCGCGCAGCGCATGCGACAGCAGCAGGCGCTTGATCTCCACCGTGATGCCGGGGATGCCGCGCGCCGCGTCTTCGATCAGGGCGCGCACCTGGGCTTCCACCGCCACCGGATCTTCTTCCGGAATCATGCGGCGGTCCATCTTCATCACCACTTTTCCGGGGACGACATTGGTGTTGGTGCCGCCGTCGATGCGGCCAACCAGCATGGTTGGCGAGTCGATGCCGGGGATCTTTGACTTGATCTTCTTCAGCTCCGGCAGCTGGCCGTAGATGGCGTTGAGGATTTTCGTCGCCGCCTGCAGCGCGTCGTGGCCCGTCTCCGGTATGGCGCCGTGGCCGGATTTTCCGTTGACCGTGATCTCCAGCTGCAGGCAGGCGTTGTGCGCGGTGACGATGTTGTAGCTGAAGCCCGCCGCGATGACGAAATCCGGCTTGGTCAGCTTCTGCTCCAGCAGATAGCCAGGTCCCAGCAGGCCGCCGAATTCCTCGTCGTAAGTAAAGTGCAGTTCCAGCCCGCCCTTGAGCGGCACGCCCAGCGCTTCCAGCGCGCGCACGGCGAAGATGTAGGTGGCAAAGTCGCACTTGGAGACGGCGGCGGCGCGGCCGTAGATATAGCCATTCTCGACCACTCCGCCGTAGGGCGGATACGTCCAGTTGTCGCCGGGCGGCACCACGTCGCCGTGCGCGTTGAGCGCCAGCGTGGGGCCGCCCGCCGCGTAGGGACGGCGCACGATCAGGTTGGTGATCGTCTCCATGCCATAGTCGCGCACGCGCTGCTCCGGCACGGCGTGCTTTTCGGCGGACCAGCCGAAGGCCTTGACCGCCTCCGCCACCATGTCCGCATGCGGCGCGTTGTTACCGGGCGGCGTATCGGTCGGCGTCCGCAGCATCTTCTGCAGGAAGGCCACTTCCTCGTCGAAGTGGGCGTCGATCCACTGGGCCAGTTGTTCTTTCATGATGCTCATTTGCGTACATCCCTTATTTTGCGCCAGCTTCAAACCAGGCGGCGATCTGCGCCCGTTCGGCATCGGTCATATTGGTCAGGTTCCCGATGGGCATAGCCTTCAGCTGGACGGCCTGCTTGTAGATTTTTTCCGCGTTCTGATGGATCTGTTCCGCACTGTCGAAGGTGACGCCCGCCGGCGCGGTGGCAAACCCCGGCTGCGTCGGATGCGCCGAATGGCAGACCGCGCAGCGCTGTCCGATCACCGCCTGCACGCCTGCGAACTGCGCCGCGGGATCGGCGACGGCGGCAGTCGCCGCAGGGCGCGGCGGCGCGATCGCCACCGCCACCGCGAGCAGCAGCGCCACGCCGATGGCGGGATAGCGCCACTCCACGCGCCCCTTGTGGCGCAGATTGAAGAAGTGGCGAATGAAGACGCCGGCCGCCATGATAAAGGCCAGCACCAGCCACGCGCGCCCGTTCCGGTAGGTCATCGCGTAGTGGTTGCTGATCATGATGAACAACACCGGCAGCGTGAAGTAGTTATTGTGGACGCTGCGCTGCTTGGCCTTCTGGCCGTGGATGGGATCGGGCAGACCGCCCGCCGACATGGCCTCCACCATCTTGCGCTGGCCGGGGATAATCAGCATCAACACATTGCCGACCATGATGGTGCCGATCATGGCGCCGATGTGGATGTAGGCCGCGCGACCGCTCAGCAAATGCGTCAGCACATAAGCCGTGCCCACGATCAGCACGAAGATCACGACGCCGAACCAGCCATCGCGCTGTCCCAGCGGCGAGCGGCACAGCAGATCGTAAACAGTCCATCCGATAACCAGCGTGGCGATGCCGACGCCCACCGCCTGCAGGCTGCCCAGATCCGCCACCGACTTATCGACCATCATCGCCTGCGCATTGAAGTAGTAGGCGATGGTGAGCAGCGCGATGCCGGACAGCCAGGTGGAATAAGCCTCCCACTTAAACCAGTGCAGCTCCTTGGGCAGCTCCGCCGGCGCGACCAGATATTTTTGCGGGTTGTAGAAGCCACCGCCATGCACCGCCCACAACTCGCCGGAGACGCCCTTCTTCGCCAGCTCCGAGCCGGGCGCCGGAGGACGGATGGAGTTATCGAGCCAGACGAAATAGAACGAGGCGCCAATCCACGCAATGCCCGTAATGATGTGCAGCCAGCGCACGATCAGGTTCAACCACTCAAGGCCATACGGGACCAGCCAGGCAAATGCGTCCATGTCTTCCTTATAGTTGTAGATGTGGCGAATTTACAGAAGATAAACGGAAATGATTTCAGCGACATGAACTATGGAGTATATTGGACATATTCATCCCCGTATATCCGCTATGGCCGCATTACCGCAACATCTTGACCTGCATCTGATCCGTATCCTCTACCTGCTGCTGGTGGAGAAAAATGTCTCGCGCGTGGCGCTCAAACTGAATCAACCGCAGCCCTCCATTTCAGCCTCGCTGCGCAAGCTGCGCGAGCTGACGGGCGATCCGCTGCTGGTGCGCGGCGCGCGCGGCATGGTGCCGACCCAGCACGGCGAAAGCCTGCTGCTGCCGGCCAAGCGCATCCTGGACGAGACGGAAAATCTCTTTCTCAAAAAATCGCCCTTCGTGCCGCAGGAAGAGGCGCGCGAATTCCACATCGCCGCGCCGGATTATCTGGACAGCCAGTTCCTGCCCAATCTGGTGGCCCTGCTGCGCCGCGGCTCGCCCAACAGCCGCGTCAAGATCCACAGCCTGGGACCCGGCATCGACTACGTGCGCCTGCTGTCGGACGGCGAAATGGATCTGGTGATCGCCAACTGGGAAGAGCCGCCCGAGCATCTGCATATGTCCAAGCTGTTCGAGGACCCCATCATCTGCGTCATGCGCGCGGACACGCCCTACGCCGCCCGCACCGGCAGCGAGGACATGACGGTGGACGACTACCTCACCCTGCCCCATGTGGCGCCGTCGCAGATCCTGCCCGGCTACCACGGCGTGATCGACTCCTTCCTCGAGCGGCAGAACATGCAGCGCAACGTGGTGGTGGAGTCGGCCTACTTCGGCCTGATCCCCTACATGCTGACGCAGACAGACCTGGTGCTGACCACAGGCCGCCAGTTTGTGCGCTACTACGAGCGCAATCTGCCGCTGAAGATTTTCACCGTGCCGATCAAATTCCCCCCGATGCGCTTCTACCAGTTGTGGCATGAGCGCGTGCACCAGGCGCCGGAACACAAATGGTTGCGCGATCAGGTCAGTATCGCCGCCAAATCGCTGGGGCAAGGCAAATCATGACCACCACGCTCCCCGCTCTGAACAGCTGCGACAGTGCCACATTCGTCGAACAGCTGCGCGGCATCTACGAGCACTCACCGTGGATTCCGGAGCGGGCGGCGGCACAGCGTCCCTTCGCCAATGTCACTCAACTCAAGCGCGCGCTGGAAGCGGTAGTCAGCGCCGCCACGCTGGATGAACAACTGGGCCTGATCCGCGCCCATCCCGAGCTGGCCGGCAAGGCCGCTGTGGCGGGACAGCTCACCGCCGAATCGACCAATGAGCAAGCCAGGTCCGGCCTGCACCTGTGCAGCGCAGAGGAATTCGCCACCTTGCACCGGTTGAACGCAGACTACAACGCCAAATTCGGTTTCCCCTTTATCCTGGCCGTGAAAGGCCCCGACGGCAACGGCCTGACACGCCAGCGGATCATCGCCACCTTCTCCCGCCGCCTGAAGAATCAGCGCGCCGATGAAATCGCCGAGTGCCTGCGCCAGATCAAGCGCATCGCCGAGCTGCGGCTGAACGACCTGCTGGGCGTGACGCTGGAATTCGGTCCGTCCATCATGCAGTGGGCCGAGACGATCGGCGCCTGGAGCGACAGCGCGGACGATCTCACCTGCGCCTACATGACGGAAGCGCACCGCCGCACCGCCGCGCAGCTGGCGGAGTGGATGCACGATGCGGGCATGGACGTGCATACGGACGCCGTCGGCAATGTCGTCGGCCGCTACCGCTCCGCCGCGACAGGCGCGAAGACGCTGGTGACGGGTTCGCACTACGACACCGTGCGCAATGGCGGCAAGTATGACGGGCGACTGGGCATCCTGCTGCCCATCGCCATCGTGCGCCATCTGCATCAGCGCGGCGAACGCCTGCCCTTCCATCTGGAGGTGATCGGCTTCGCGGAAGAGGAAGGCGTGCGCTTCAAGAGCACTTTCCTGGGCAGTAACGCTGTCACGGGACATTTCGACATGGCGCTGCTGGAGCAGGCCGACAGCGACGGCGTCACCATGCGCGCCGCGCTGCAAGCAGCGGGCCACGACGCGGCGGCCATTCCCGCCATCGCCCGCAACGCGGCCGAGCTGCTGGCTTATGTGGAAGTGCATATCGAGCAGGGGCCGGTGCTGCTGGAGCGCGACCTGGCTCTGGGCGTGGTGACAGCGATTGCTGGCAGCTCGCGCTATCTGGTGGAGCTGACGGGCCTCGCCAGCCATGCCGGCACCACGCCGATGTCCATGCGGCGCGATGCTGCAGCGGCGGCGGCGGAGATTGTGCTGCTGGTCGAGCAGCGCTGCGCGCAAGGCGCGTCACTGGTCGGTACGGTGGGGCAGTTGCAGGTGCCGGGCGGCTCGGTGAACGTGATTCCCGGCGTCTGCAAGCTGTCGATTGATATCCGCGCCGCCGACGATGCGATGCGGCTGGCAGCGGTCAAGGATGTCCTCGACGGCATCGCCGTCATCTGCGCCAGGCGGCAGGTGGAAGCCAATATTCAAAAGATCGTGGAAGCCGCCGCCGCGCCATGCGCGCCCCGCCTGATGCAACAGCTGGGCGATGCGGTGGAACGCGCCGGACAGCCGCGCTTCGACCTGCTCTCCGGCGCCGGACACGACGCCATGGCCATGGCCGCCATCACCGACGTGGCGATGCTGTTCACCCGCTGCGGCAACGGCGGCATCAGCCACAATTCGCTGGAAACGATGACGGCCGACGATGCCGATATCGCCGCGTGCGTGCTACTGGACTTCCTGCGGCAGTTTCGTTCCGCCTGAATCGCAGTTCGCGGCGGTGCTGCGTTAAACCGCAGCGGACCGCCATTCGGCGAGCGTCCGCGCCACTTCATCCACCACCGCCCGCCATCCGAGCCGCGCCTCGCCGGAACCCGCAGCTTGCCGGAACAGGCGCATGGAGGGATACCATGCCGTATCCGCACGTCCGGTCAGCCAGCGCCAATCGCAGCGGTAATCCGGCAGCAGCAGCCAGACTGGCTTGCCCATCGCGCCCGCCAGATGGGCGACAGCGCTATCCACGCTGATTACCAGGTCAAGGTTGGCGATGACTGCTGCGGTATCGGCAAAATCGCGCAGCTGCGGGCCAATCGCCTGTAGCGCCATTCCGTGCGGCGGATCGAGCGCCTCTTCCTCGCCCTCGCCCCGTTGCAGGCTGACGAAGTGCACGGCTGGGCCGCCCGCAGAGGCGGAGGCCGCAAGCTGCGATGCCAGCGGCGCCAGTGTCTCCAGCGATGGCAGCGAGCGGTCCGCGTCGTTCTCAAAATTCGGATTACCCTTCCACGCCAGGCCGACGCGCAGGCCTTGCGCCGGGAGCCGGGCCCGCCATGCGGCCGCCAGCGCGGCATCAGCCTGCAAATAACCGGAGGTCGGGACATTGTCTGGCGTGGCGCCAAACCATTGCGGCATCGACATCGGCAGCGTCCAGAAGTCCCAGCGCTCATCGGTGGCGGCTTCGTCAAAAGCCAGCACCTTGTCGATGCCCGGCATGGTGGCGAGCAGCGGCTTTAGCGCGGGATGGCAGTAGATGGCGATGCGTAGCGCGCCCTGCTCTTTTGCCAGCAAGGCGTAGCGGCAGAAATGCAGCAGATCGCCATGCCCGGCGTCCTGCACGATGAGAAGCGACCTGCCGGACAGCGATTCGCCTTGCCAGCAGGGGCCATCGAGGGATTGTTTCAGCCGCTCGAACTGCCAGCGCGTTTCCAGCAGCGGCCAGCCTTCGGTCCAGCGGCCCTGCCGCATGAGGATATACGCCAGGTTGAATTGAATGCGCGCCACATCGCCGTCCGTCGATGTCAGCGCAAGCGCCCGGTGGTAGCACTGCTCCGCTTCGTCATCGTGCTGAAGGCAGGCCAGCAGCACGCCCAGATCCCGCCACGCGGCAGAGGAGGACGGCGCTACCGCGACGGCGTCGCGCAAGGCCGATTCCGACTCGGCAAAGCGTTTTTGCTTGAGCAGCAGCACACCCAGGTTCTGATACAGCTGGACGGCATGCGGCAGCAGTGCAAGCGCCTTGCGGTAATGCTCTTCCGCTTCCGGCAGCGCGCCCTGCTGCTCCTTGAGATAACCGAGATTGGCGCGCGCGGCGCCATGCAGCGGGTCCAGCGCCAGCGCCTGCCGATAGCAGGACTCGGCGCCGTCCGCGTCGCCGGTCGCCATGCGGCGGTTGCCCTCTACATACTGCGCCTGCGCTTGTTCCCCGTTCGACTGCATCTTTTGCCGCTAGCCTCGTATTGCGATGGCCGCCAGCCTAGCACAAATCAGACGATTTTGGCCCGCTCCAGCATCGCATGCAGTAGCACATTGCAGCCTGCTTCCAGATGCTCGGCCTTGGCGTCCTCGATTTCATTGTGGCTGATGCCGTCCTTGCAGGGCACGAAGATCATCCCCGCCGGCGCCACGCGCGCCGCGTAGATCGCGTCGTGGCCCGCGCCGGACACCACGTCCATGGTCGAATATCCCAGCTTGGCCGTCGCCTTGCGCACCGCATCCACGCACTCGGGATGGAATGGGCAAGGCGGATAATAGGACACCCGCTCGACCGAAATCTTCAGACCCGTTTCACTGCGGGTCTTGTCGATGAAGGCCAGGATATCGTTATGCATGGTGTCGAGCAGCTCGTCGTTCACGTTGCGCAGGTCCATGCTGAACTTCACTTCGCCCGGAATCACGTTGCGGCTGTTGGGGAAAACCTGCACCATGCCCACCGTGCCGCGTCCATAAGGCGGGTAACGGTTGGCGATGGCGACGACTTCCTGCATGATGCGGGTCGACACCTGCATGGCGTCTTTGCGCAGATGCATGGGCGTGGGGCCGGCATGCGCCTCCATGCCCGTCACCACCACGTCGTACCACGAAAGCCCCATCACGGCAGGCACCACACCGATCACTTTGTCGGCGTCTTCCAGCACTGGCCCCTGCTCGATGTGCGCCTCAAAATACGCGCCGATGGGATGCTGCCCCGGCACCTGCGTACCCTTGTAGCCGATGCGCTCCAGTTCCTCGCCTACTGTCTTTCCTTCCGTGTCGCGGGCGGCGTAGGCCGTCTCCAGCGTGAAGGCTCCGCAGAACACGCCGGAACCCATCATCACGGGCACGAAACGAGAGCCCTCCTCGTTGGTCCAGAATGCGACTTCGACTGGCGCTTCCGTTTTGATCTTCAAATCGTTGAGCGTGCGGATAACTTCCAGCCCGGCCAGCACACCGTAGTTGCCGTCGAATTTACCGCCCGTCGGCTGGGTGTCGATATGGCTGCCCGTCATCACTGGCGGCAGCGCATTGTTCGTGCCGTCGCGGCGCATGAAGACATTGCCAATCTGGTCCACCGTAATCGACAGCCCCGCGTCCCTGGCCCAGCCAACCACCAGGTCGCGTCCCTGCTTGTCCAGATCCGTCAAGGTCAGACGTTTGACGCCGCCCTTTTCCGTGGCGCCGATTTTCGCCAGCTCCATCAGCGACGCCCACAGGCGGTCGCCATTGATACGCATTTCGCTCATTTTTCACCTCCTGAATTCAGCTCGCCGATACGGGAACGAAGGCAGGCCGCTCCACATAGCGTCCTGCGCCCTCCTTCGCCATCAGCACGCCGCGATGGAACACGACCACACCGGCGGACAGCGTGGTGCTCGGAATGCCGCGCACCGTGCGTCCCTCAAAGACATTAAATCCGCCCTTGGCAAACTGCGTCCTGGCGGAGATGGTGCGCGTACCTTCCGGATCCCACACCACGATATCCGCATCGGCGCCCGGCGCGATCAGCCCCTTGCGCGGGTAGATGTTGAAAATCTGCGCCGCGTTGGCCGACGTCACGCGCACGAATTCGGACGGCGTCAGCATGCCGGAATTGACGCCCGCATCCCAGATCACGGACATGCGGTCTTCCACGCCGCCGCAGCCGTTGGGGATCTTGCTGAAATCCTCCTTGCCCATCGCCTTTTGCTCCGCGCAGAAGGTGCAGTGGTCGGTCGCCGTCGTGTGCAGATTCCCGCCTTGCAGTCCTTGCCACAGCGCGGCCTGATGCTCCTTGCTGCGGAACGGTGGGCTCATCACGTGGCCCGCAGCAAATTCAAAGTTTTCATGCTGGTACACGCTGTCGTCGACGATCAGGTGTCCCGCAAGCGCTTCGCCATACACGCGCTGGCCGTGGGCGCGGGCGCGGGTGATGGCTTCCAGCGATTCGGCGCAGGACACATGCACGATATACAGTGGCGTATGCATCACATTGGCGATGGCGATGGCGCGGTTGGCCGCTTCCGCCTCCACGGCCGGAGGACGCGACAATGGATGCGAGCTTGGCCCCGTCAGCCCGCGCTTGATCAGGTCCTGCTGCAGCTGGAATACCAGCTCGCCGTTTTCCGCGTGCACAGTGGGAATCGCGCCCAGCTCCAGGCAGCGGCGGAAGCTTTTCACCAGCGTTTCATCGTCCGCCATGATGGCGTTTTTATAGGCCATGAAGTGCTTGAAGCTGTTGACGCCATGGTCCTTCACCAGGATGCCCATATCGCGGTGCACCGTATCGTCCCACCATGTGACGGCGACGTGGAAAGTGTAGTCGCCCGCCGATTTGGCGGCCCAGCCGCGCCACTGGTGATAGGCTTCGATCAGATTCTGCTTCGGCGCGGGGATCACGAAGTCGATGATGGTGGTGGTGCCGCCCGCCAGGCCGGCCGCCGTGCCGGTGAAGAAGTCATCCTGCGTCACCGTGCCCATGAAGGGCAGGTTCATGTGCGTATGCGGATCTATCCCGCCCGGCATCACGTACTGTCCATGCGCGTCGATCACCTTGGCGCCGGCCGGCGCATCGAGATTGGCGCCGACGGCGACGATCTTGTCGCCGTCGCACAGCACATCAGCTTTGAAGGCGCGGTCCGCATTAACGACCGTGCCGCCACGAATAATGGTGCTCATGTAGTCTCCTTGTTACGCGGCCTGCAGCGAGTGCATGGCTTTACCCTTCATCATCACGCCATAGACCAGCGCCGAAATGGCGATGCCGACAAACCAGGCGTAGGTGTAAATCGTCTTGAAGCCCTGCGCCACGTCGGGGAAGGACGTTGGGAACGCGGCGTTGAGGAAGCCGGGAATATTCGGCAGCACACCGATCACGAAGGCGACGATGGCCGCCATGTTCCAGCCCTTCCCGTACGAGTAAAGGCCGTCTTCCTTGTACAGCTGCGTCACATCCAGCTCGGTCTTGCGCACCATGTAGTAGTCGATGATCAGGACACCGGCGATAGGCCCCAGCAGCGCCGAATAGCCGATCAGCCAGGTGAAGATATAGCCCTGGGTCGATTCCAGTATCTTCCACGGCATCATGAGGATGGCGATGCCCGCCGTGATATAGCCGCCCACCTTGTACGAAATCAGCTTGGGCGCCAGCGAGGAAAAGTCGTAGGCCGGACCGACCAGATTCGCCGCCAGATTCACCGACACCGTGTCGATCAGTAGAATCAGCAACGCCACCAGCACCGCCACGCCTTCCATGCGGCTGGACAGCTCCACCGGGTCCCAGATCGCGCGGCCATACAGCACCACGCTGGCCGAGGTGACGATCACCGCCAGCAGCGCCAGCAAGCCCATAGGCACAGGCAGGCCCACGGACTGGCCCAGCACCTGGTCGCGCTGCGATTTGGCGAAACGGGTAAAGTCGGGAATGTTCAGTGCCAGCGTGGCCCAGAAACCGACCATCGCCGTCAGCGAAGGCCAGAAGCTGCTCCAGAACTGGCCCGCCTTCTTTCCGCCTTCGACGAATTGCGAAGGCTGGTCCAGCAGCGAGCCAAAGCCGCCCGCCTTGTTGTGCACCCATCCCAGCAGCACAAAGCAGATCACGATTTTCAGCGGCGCGGTATAGGTTTCCAGCTTGCGGATCGCATCCATGCCGTGCACGATGTACCAGAACTGGATCGCCCAGAAGGCCAGGAAGCACAGGAGCTGTCCGCCGTTGATACCGAGGCCGGCGATCTTCTCGCCGCCGACCGGGCCACCCATCATCACGCCCAGCAGCGTGTAGATCATCTGCCCACCGAACCAGGTCTGGATGCCGTACCAGCCGCAGGCCACGATGGCGCGCATCAGCGCCGGCAGCCGCGCGCCCATGGTGCCGAAGGAGGATCGCGCCAGCACCGCATAGGGAATGCCGTACTTGGTGCCCGCGTGGCCGATGGCCAGCATGGGCAGCAGCACGATCGCGTTCGCCAGAAACACCGTGAGTACCGCCTGATAGCCCGACATGCCGCCCTCGATCAGACTGGCCGACAGCGTATAGGCTGGAATGCACATCACCATCCCCACCCACAGCGCGGAGAAGTGATACCAGCGCCATGTCCGCTGCGCCGCCGAAGTGGGCGCCAGGTCGTCGTTCCAGAGTTGCGTGCTGCCAGACGTTTCTATACTCACGTTGTCATCTCCAAGGTTGGTCGTACCTCCGGATAGTGCAATTTCTGTTCCAGTCAGACTGGAACTTCGACTTTAACATTTTCCGCGCGCGGATTGCGCGGGTCCTGGGTCCAGTTCATGTACGGCTTGCCCGTTTGCTGCGGCACCATCGTGATGCAGCTTTGCACCGGACAAGTGATCTCGCACAGATTGCAGCCGACGCATTCCTCCTTGATGACTTCATAGGTGCGCACGCCCGCCGCGTCGATCAGCTGGGCGATGGACTGGTGCGAAGTGTCCTCGCAAGCCACGTAGCAGCGGCCGCACTTGATGCATTCGTCCTGGTTGATCTGGGCGATGACCTGATAGTTCATATCCAGGTACTTCCAGTCGGTCGTATTCGGCACGGCCTTGCCAGAGAATTCTGCGATGTTCCTATAGCCCTTTTCGTCCATCCAGCGCGACAGGCCATCCTTCATCTCCTCCACGATGCGGAAGCCGTGCAGCATGGCGGCGGTGCAGACCTGCACGCAGCCCGCGCCCAGGGCGATGAATTCAGCCGCGTCGCGCCAGTTGCCGATGCCGCCGATGCCGGAGATGGGCAGGCCTACCGTGGCCGGATCGCGTGCGATCTCCGCCACCATGTTCAGCGCGATGGGCTTGACGGCCGTGCCGCAGTAGCCGCCGTGCGTGCTGGCGTTGCCGACGGCCGGGAAAGCCACCATGCGGTCGAGGTCCAGATGCGTGATCGAGTTGATGGTGTTGATGAGTGAAACGGCGTCCGCGCCGCCCGCCTTGGCCGCGCGCGCCGGGGCGCGGATATCGGTGATGTTGGGCGTGAGCTTGACGATGACGGGCAGTTTGCTGTGCTTCTTGCACCACGACGTCACCATCTGCACGTAGTCCGGCACCTGGCCCACGGCGGCGCCCATGCCGCGCTCCGGCATCCCGTGCGGGCAGCCGAAATTGAGTTCGATGCCATCGGCGCCCGTCGCTTCCACCAGCGGCAGGATGGTGGCCCAGGCCTGTTCCTCGCACGGCAGCATGAGCGAGACGATGATGGCGCGGTCGGGCCAGTCCTTCTTCACCTGTGTAATTTCGCGCAGATTGATGTCCAGCGAGCGGTCGGTAATCAGCTCGATGTTGTTGAAGCCGAGGACTTCGCGGTTCTTGCCGTAATGCGCAGAGTAGCGCGACGATACGTTGACGGCCGCCGGGTCTTCACCCAGCGTCTTCCACACGACGCCGCCCCATCCGGCTTCGAATGCGCGCACCACGTTGTAGGCCTTGTCCGTCGGCGGCGCGGAGGCCAGCCAGAACGGATTGGGCGACTTGATGCCGCAAAACTCAATGCTCAGATCAGCCATTATGCAGCCTCCCGCTTTGCTTGAATGTCTTGATGAATGGCGTGCGCCGCCAGCTTGCCATGCTGGACGGCTTGCACCGTCAGGTCCTGCCCCGGCGCCACGCAGTCGCCGCCAGCGTAAATGCGCGGCAGGATTGTGCGGAATTGCGCATCGACGTGGATCTTGTCGCCGTCGCGCTTCAGCGTTTTCGCCAGCGGATCGCTGATGCTCTCTTCGTCCATCGACTGGCCGATGGCCTTGAAGATGGCTTCGGCCGCGATCTCGAAGGTTTCGCCGGTGCCGGACAAGCGGCCGTTGACCAGCGCCGTTTTCTCGAAGCGCATGCCGCGCACGCGGCCCGCGTCGTCCAGCAGCACCTGCTGCGGCTGGGACCAGGTGCGCATGCGGACCTGGTTCTCCTTGGCGATGTGCTGCTCGTGGCCCGTCGCGCTCATGGCGTCGAAGCCGCGGCGGTAGACCAGCGTGACCTCTTCCGCACCGAGACGGTGAATCTGTACCGCCATGTCGATGGCCGTATTGCCGGCGCCAATAACAATGGCGCGCGGCGGCACGGGCAGCTTGCTCAGGTCATCGGCCTGGCGCAGCTCGGCGATGTAGTCGACGGCGGCCAGCAGGCCGGGCGCGTCCTCGCCCGTCAGGCCAAGCTGGCGGCTGGCGCCCAGACCGAGGCCGAGGAAGACGGCGTCATACTGCGCCTGCAAATCCTTCAGCTGCACATTGCCGCCCAAGGTCTGGCCGTGGCGGATCTCGATGCCGCCTACACCCAGCAGAAATTCCACCTCCTTCTGCGCGAAGTTATCGGTCAGCTTGTACTTGGCGATGCCGTATTCATTCAGGCCACCGGATTTTTCCTTCGCCTCGTAGATCACCACATCGTTGCCCAGCATGGCCAGGCGGTGGGCGCAGGACAGGCCCGCCGGACCGGCGCCGACCACGGCGATCTTCTTGCCCGTCGACGGCGCGCGCTGGAAGGGGTGCGACTTGATGGTCATATTGTCGATGGCGTAGCGCTGGAGGAGGCCGATCTTCACCGGCTGGCCTTCGGCGTCGTCATTGCGCACGCAGGCGTCCTCGCACAGGATCTCGGTCGGGCAGACGCGCGCGCAGCTGCCGCCCAGGATATTCTGCTTCAGGATGCCCACCGCCGCGCCGTTCACATTGCCCTCGTGGATATTGCGGATAAAGCTGGCAACGTCAATCTGCGACGGGCAGATGCGGGTGCACGGCGCGTCGTAGCAGTACAGGCAGCGCGCGCTTTCGATGGCGGCCTGCCGCGCGTTCAGCGGCGGCGCCAGATCGGTGAACTGCCCGGCCAATTCGCCGTTGGACTGCTTCGGCTGCGGCATGTATTTCAGGGACTCGATCATCATGTGCTCTTCCTGGAATTGGGCTCCCGCTTTCGCGGGAGTGACAGTGCGACGGTGACTGGCTGGGTTTATTTCATCTGTGGGAACGCAAACTCCGCGCCGGCGCTGGCGGTGTTGGGCCAGCGCTGCATCACGGCCTTGTGGCGCGTGTAGAAGCGCACGCCCTCCGGGCCGTAGGCGTGATGGTCACCGAACAGGCTGCGCTTCCACCCACCGAAGCTGTTGAAGGCCATGGGCACGGGCAGCGGCACGTTCACGCCCACCATGCCGACCTGGATCTGGCGCACGAACTCGCGCGCCACGCCGCCGTCGCGGGTGAACACCGCCACACCGTTGCCGTACTCGTTGCGGTTGATGAGCTCTACGGCGTGGACGATGTCCGGCGCGCGCAGCACGCACAACACGGGGCCGAAGATTTCTTCCTTGTAGATAGTCATGTCCGGCGTGACGTGGTCGAACAGCGTGCCGCCGATGAAGAAGCCGTTCTCGCGGCCTTCCACCTTGTAGTTGCGGCCATCGACCACCAGCTTGGCGCCCTGCTCCACGCCCTCGCCGATCAGGCGTTCGATGCGCTGCTTGGCGGCGCTGGTGACGACAGGCCCCATTTCCGCGCCCGCCGCCATGCCATCGTTGACCTTCAGCGCAGCCGTGCGGCGGGCCAGTTCGCCCATCAATTTGTCGCCCGCGTCGCCCACGGCCACCACGACGGAGATGGCCATGCAGCGCTCACCGGCGGAACCATAAGCTGCGCCCATCAGCGCGTCGGTCGCCATTTCCATGTCAGCGTCAGGCATGACAACCATGTGGTTCTTCGCGCCGCCCAGCGCCTGCACGCGCTTGCCGCTGGCCGAACCGCGCGTGTAGATGTATTCCGCGATCGGCGTCGAGCCGACGAAGCTCACCGCTTGCACCACGGGATGGTCGAGCAACGCATCGACAGTCACCTTATCGCCCTGCACCACGTTGAATACGCCGTCCGGCAGGCCAGCTTCCTTCAGCAGCTTCGCATGCAGCAGCGAAGGCGATGGATCGCGTTCGGATGGCTTCAAGACAAAGGTATTGCCGCAGGCCAGAGCGACAGGGAACATCCACATCGGCACCATCACCGGGAAGTTGAACGGCGTGATGCCCGCCACCACGCCCAGCGGCTGGCGCATGGACCAGGCGTCGATGCCGCGCGAAATCTGGTCGGTGAATTCGCCTTTAAGCATCTGCGGAATGCCGACGGCGAATTCCACCATCTCGATGCCGCGCGCCACCTCGCCTTGCGCGTCGGCGAAGGTCTTGCCGTGTTCGCGCGTGAGCATGGCCGCGAATTCATCGGTGTGCTGCTGGCACAACTGGAGATACTTGAACAGCACGCGCGCACGGGTCAGCGGCGGCGTCGCAGACCACGACGGGAAGGCCGCCGCTGCCGCCTTGACCGCCGCGTCGACTTCCTCCGCCGTGCCCAACGCCACCTTCGCCACCGGCTCGCCCAGCGCGGGATTGAACACGTCGGCATAGCGGCCGCTGACGGTATCGGTCTTGACGCCGTTGATGTAGTGGGTGATGGTATCGAGCTGGTTCATGATTTCACTTTCAGGTTCAGGACAGCAGGCTGTCCGCTGCTACATAGGGATAGCAAAGGCCGTGCGCCACCGCTTCATAGGTGACGTGGCCCTGGCATACATTCAGTCCGTTCTTCAGGTGAGGATTGGCCTTCAACGCCTTGGCCCAGCCCTTGTCGGCCAGCGCCAGCGCATGGCCGATGGTGGCGTTATTCAGCGCGAAGGTCGAGGTGCGCGCCACCGCGCCCGGCATATTGGCCACGCAGTAGTGGATCACGCCGTCCACCACGTAGGTCGGCTTTTCGTGCGTGGTGGCGTGCGAGGTTTCAAAGCAGCCGCCCTGGTCGATGGCGACATCCACCACCACGGAGCCAGGCTTCATGCGCTTGACCATGTCGGCCGTCACCAGCTTGGGCGCGGCCGCGCCGGGCACCAGCACGCCGCCGATCACCAGGTCGGCACTCAGCACCGATTCCTCCAACGAATGGGCGTTGGAGTACATGGTGGAGACGCGATTGCCATACACGAAATCGATCTGCCGCAGGCGGTCCACGCTTTTATCGAGGATGGTCACGCGCGCGCCAAGGCCGATCGCCATCTGCAGCGCGTTGGTGCCGACGACGCCCGCGCCGATGATGGCGACGTGTCCCGGCGCCACGCCCGGCACGCCGCCCAGCAGCAGGCCCATGCCGCCCTTGGATTTCTCCAGATGCGCAGCGCCGGCCTGGATCGACATGCGCCCCGCCACCTCGCTCATCGGCGCCAGTAGCGGCAGTCCGCCGTTGGGGCCCGTGATGGTTTCGTAGGCAATGCAGACGGCGCCCGATTCCACCAGCGCCTTCGTCTGCTCAGGATCGGGGGCAAGGTGCAGATAGGTGTACAGGATCTGGTTCTTGCGCAGCATGGCGCATTCTTCCGGCTGCGGTTCCTTCACCTTGACGATCATCTCGGCGCGCTCGAAGATTTCCTTCGCGCTGGCGATGATGGTGGCGCCGGCGCCTTCATACATGGCATCGGTGAGGCCAATGGCCGCGCCGGCGTTTTGTTGTACCAGTACTTGATGACCACGCAATACGAGTTCCTTCACGCTGGCCGGGGTAAGGCCAACGCGGGACTCCTGGTTTTTGATCTCTTTTGGGACGCCTACCAGCATGGTGATTCTCCTTTTAGGTTGGAGTCCCCCGCTGCGCGGGGGACTCCATTAGGATCAGGCTAGATTTTTTAGTACCGTCGTGAGTTTTCCAAACAGTTCGTCAATATGCTTCTTCTCCAGAACAAGCGGCGGCGAAAGCGCGATGATGTCGCCCGTGGTGCGGATCAGCACCCCGTCGGCAAAGGCCTGCTTGAAGGCGGCGTAGGCGCGCGCGCCCGGCTTACCCGCGATCGGCTCCAGCTCGATGCCCGCGATCAGGCCGATGGTACGGATGTCGATCACATGCGGCAGGCCTTTGAGCGAGTGCACGGCGTCGGCCCAGTAATCGGCCATGCTGGCGGCGTGGTCGAGGATCTTCTGTTCCTTGAACACTTCCAGCGTCGCCAGCGATGCGGCGCAGGCCAGCGGGTGGCCCGAGTAGGTGTAGCCGTGAAAGAGCTCAATGCCGGCCGGCGCTTCCATGAAAGTGTCGTGGATGAACTTCTTGCTGAAGACTGCGCCCATCGGCACCACGCCATTGGTCAGGCCCTTCGCCGTGGTCATCATGTCCGGCTCGACGTCGAAGTAGTCGCCCGCAAACGGCGTCGTCATGCGGCCAAAGCCCGTGATCACTTCGTCGAAGATGAGCAGGATGCCGTGCTTGGTGCACAGCTCGCGCAGGCGCTTGAGATAACCCTTGGGCGGAATCAGCACGCCCGTCGATCCGGCCACCGGTTCCACGATCACGGCGGCGATGGTGGAGGCGTCATGCAGGGCGACCAGGCGTTCCAGTTCATCGGCCAATTCCGCGCCATATTCCGGCTCGCCGCGCGAGAATGCGTTCTTGGCGATGTTGTGCGTATGCGGCAGATGGTCGACGCCGGGCAGCATCACGCCATACGGCTTGCGGTTGCCCGCGATGCCGCCGACCGAGATGCCGCCGAAGCCCACGCCGTGATAGGCGCGCTCGCGGCCGATCAGGCGCGTGCGGCTCGCCTCGCCGCGCGCCTTGTGGTAGGCCAGCGCGATCTTCAGCGCCGTATCGACGGCCTCGGAACCGGAGTTGGTGTAGAAGACGTGGCCGAAGCGGTGGTTGGTGTAGTCCATCAGCTGCTCGGCCAGATCGAAGGCGGCCGGGTGGCCCATCTGGAAGGTGGGCGCGAAGTCCAGCTGGCCGATCATCTCGCGCACGGCGGCGACGATCTTCGGCTGCGCGTGGCCGCAGGGGACGCACCATAGGCCCGCCGTGCCGTCCAGAATGGCGCGGCCGTCGACGTCCTTGTAGTACATGCCTTCCGCCGACACCAGCAGACGGGGATTGGCCTTGAAGTCGCGGTTGTTCGTGAATGGCATCCAGAAGGACGCCATCGATTGCGGTCGTGATTCGTTCATGCACATCTCCTTGTGGACTTTTTGACGACCCGTAAAAAAATTTACCAGTTGGCAAAACGATGATGCAATAATAGACAGCGCGTCAACTATGGCACAGATACACAAATATCAAAACTGTCCAACCGTACTGGTCACAAAAACACTACAGTTTGAAGTGGAGCGTGTGAGATGGAACAAGGCAGCGCCAGTGTCGAGCAGGAGACTTGTGGCCCAGCAGGCGCCTGGCCCGTGCTCGCCATAGAGCGCAGCCGCAAGGGCAGCCTGGTGGACCAGATCGTGGCCGCCATCAGCGCCATGGTGGGCCAGCGCGAGTTGCGCGTGGGAACGAAAATGCCTTCCGTGCGCCAGTTTGCCAAGTGTAATGGCATCTCTACCTTTACAGTTGTCGAGTCCTACGACCGCCTGGTGACGCTGGGACTGTTGTCCTCGCGCCGCGGTTCCGGCTATTTTGTGGCGCGGCAGGATTTGCCGGCCGCCCTGCTCCCCGCCGCGCCGCAGGAAAATCCCACCGCCATCGACGCGCTCACGCCCGAGCTGTATTCCGGCGTCTCGGACGCGCTGCCCGTGGGCGCGGGCTGGCTGCCGCCCGACTGGTATGGCGAGGACACCATCCTCGACGCCGTGCGCCAGGCGATGCGCATTCCCGCCAACCGTCTGCGCGGCTATGGCCACCCGCTTGGCTTCCCCACCCTGCGCCAGTACATGGCGACGACGCTGAGCGAAGAGCTGTTCCCCGTCGAGCCGGAACAGATCCTGCTGACCCATGGCGCGACGCACGCCTTCGACCTCATTCTTCGCAGCCTGACCAAGCCGGGCGACACGGTGCTGGTGGAAGATCCCGGCTATAGCAATCTGCTGTCGCTGATCCGCCACCACGGCTGCATCCCGGTCGGCATTCCGCGCGGCGAGAACGGGCTCGATCTGGATGCGCTGGCGGCGCAGGCGCGGGCCGTGCAGCCCAAGCTCATGTTCGTCAACACGGTGCTGCAAAATCCGCTCGGCACTTCGCTCAGCCAGGCGCAGGCCCACCGCCTGCTGGCACTGGCCGAGCAGTTCGACTTCTGGCTGGTGGAGGACGATATCTACCGCGAGCTGGCCCCGCGCGGCGACGCCTCGCTGGCGGCGATGGACGGCTTGCGGCGCGTGATCCGCGTCGGCAGCTTTTCCAAGACCTTGTCGCCCGTGCTGCGCGTGGGCTCCATCTGCGCCTCCGCCTCGCTGCTGCCGGAGCTGCTGCGGGTGAAGATGCTGGCGGGGCTGACCACCTCCGAGATCAACGAGCGCGCCGTCTACCACGCCATCACGGCGCGTCCCTACAGGCGCATGGTGGACAAGCTGACCGCCCAGCTGGACGCGGGCCGCGAGCGCGCCATCGACAGCCTGCGCGCCGTGGGCATGGAGCCGGTGGCGCGTCCGCGCGGCGGCATGTTCGTCAGCGCCGGCTGGCCGGAGGCTCCCGACGCCGACTGGAACGGCAAGGCCATCGCCGACCTGGCGCTGAAGGCCAACATCCTGCTCTCGCCCAACGAATTCTTCATGCTGCGCGCGGCGGACTCCATCTGGTTCCGCTTCAACGTCGCCTACACGGATCACCCGCAACTGCTGCACTTCCTTCAATCGCTACGACACGGACGATAAACCATGCCGACCGCAAAACTGAACGCAGTAGCAGCGCCCAAAATCAAACGGCGCATCCTCAACCGCGACAAGCTGGAGGCCGACATTGCCGCCGAAGCGGTGCGCGTGTTCGCCGACTTCGGCTACGAGGGCACGTCCATCGCCACCGTGGCGGAGAACGTGGGCCTGTCGAAGCAGAACCTGATGTACTACTTCCCCACCAAGCAGGCGCTCTACCAGCGCGTGCTGGACGATGTGCTGGACGACTGGCTGGAGCGCATGGAAAACCTGGCCGACGAATCGCAGGAGCCGCGCGAGGTGCTGCGCACCTATGTGCAGGCCAAGCTGAAGTTCTCGCGCGAGCAGCCCTGGGCCTCGCGCGTCTACGCGATGGAAGTGATCAGCGGCGCGCCGCTGTACGGAGAGCAGATCCAGAACCGCGTGGTGCCGCTGGTGCGCAAGGATATCGAGGTGTTCGAGAAGTGGATCGCGGCGGGCAAGATCGCGCCCATCAACGCCACCCATCTGCTGTTCGCCATCTGGGCCATGACCCAGTCCTATGCCGACTTTGCGGCGCAGATGGCGCTGGTCCTGAACCGCAAGCAGCTTAACAAAAAGGACTTCGACGACGCCGAGCAGGTCATCGTCGACATGGTGCTGGCGGCCGTCACCGCCCCGCCCCAAGCTGAAAAAGCTTAGACGCGCAGCCGGCGGCGGGCCCGGCAACGCGTTCTGCAACATCCGAGAAGCCTCACTAAAGCGGAACGTGCACATTTGTCAATTTCATGTAAAATTGTAATAATTGCATTTTTTTGAAGCAGCCCGCCCATGCCCGCCTTCATCCCGACCACGCTGAAGACTGCCCGACTGACCCTGCGTTTCATCGAGATCGACGATACGGAGGCGCTGTTTCGCATCTTTTCGGACCGTGAGGCGCTGCGCTACTGGAGCACCGGCCCCTGGCTGCATCCGGCCCAGGCGCGGGACAATGTGGAGCAGACGCTGAAGGGCTATCTGGAGGGCGAGACGCTGCGCTTCGGCATCGTGCTCAGCGCCACCGAAGAGCTGATCGGCACCGCCACCCTCTACCACTTCGACCGCAAGAACCACCGCTGCGACATCGGCTATATGCTGGCGCGCTCGCAGTGGGGCCACGGCTATATGCCGGAGGCGCTGGACGCGCTGATCGAATACGGCTTCCGCAAGCTGGAACTGCACCGCATCGAGGCCGATATCCATCCCGATAACACGGCCTCGCAGCGCATCCTGGAGCGGCTGCATTTCCGCCGCGAGGGCCATCTGCGCCAGCGCTGGTTCGTGCATGGGGAAATCTCGGACAGCATCATCTACGGCCTGCTGCGGCCGGACTGGAACATCGAACGGCAAAAGCACAGGCACCGCTGACGGCCCGCCGTTGCCATTCATCCCCTGAAATTGTCGCTTGGTCGGATGGCGCTGGGCGCGCCGCCGCCAGCGCGCTACAGTGCCAGCATAGAGAATTCGCTGGGAGCAAGCAAAATGAACAAGATGAACGAAACCGAGGGCGGAGGCGCTTCGCACCAGGCGGGTTCCTGGCCCGAGGTGGCCGCCGCCATCGGCAAAGTGTGGTGGAGCTTTTTCGACTGGCTGGCCCAGGTGGAATGGAAGCGGCTGGCGGTCATCTGCGTGCTGCTGATGATCTTCCTGTCCATCCTGCGCGCGTCCCATCTGGCGATCTGCCTCATTCTGCTGTCGCTGGGCCTCAAGGTGCTAGCCGGCGGCAAGCGCAAGGCCGAGCTGGAAGCGCGCGCCGCGTCCAGCCACCTGGACCAGGAAAGCCTGGAACGCCGCCTGGTGGAGGCGCAGATGGCCGTGCTGCAAGCGCAGGTCGAGCCGCACTTCCTGTTCAACACCCTGGCCCTGATCGGCCAGCTGATCGAAACCGACCCACCGCAGGCGGCGCGCGTGCATGAGCACCTGATCGACTATCTGCGCGCCACCCTGCCCCAGATGAAGGCGCGCGCCAGCGGCACCCTGGCCAGGCAGATCACGCTGTCGCGGGCCTACCTGGCCATCATGCAGGCACGGATGAAGGCGCGGCTGGCCGTGTCCATCGACGTGCCGGCCGAGATCGAAAGCGCCAGCTTCCCCACCATGATGCTGCAGATCCTGATCGAAAACGCCATCAAGCACGGCCTGGAGCCGAAGATCGAGGGCGGGCGCATCGACATCCGTGCCAGCGTCGAGCGCAATGTGCTGCAGCTGGAGGTGATCGACGACGGCGTGGGCTTCAATCCCCGTTCGGGCGAAGGAGTTGGGCTGACCAATGTGCGCGAGCGCCTGCACATCCTGTATGGCACGCGCGCCCAGCTGGTGATCGAGGCGCCCGCCGAGGGCGGGACGCGGGCCCTGATCCGCCTGCCCTATACGCCCGATATTTTTGCCGGAGGTGCGGTATGAATCCCGGCCTGCACGCCACGGCGCTGATCGCCGACGACGAGGACGCCATGCGCGCCCAGCTGCGCAGCCGCCTGCGCGAGGCGTGGCCGGCGCTGGAGATCGTGGCCGAGGCGGCCAACGGCGTGGAAGCCATCGCGCTAGCGGGGCAGCATCAGCCGGACATCGTGTTTCTCGATATCCGCATGCCGGGGCTGTCCGGCATCGAGGCGGCGCGTATGCTGTTCAACCGCTGCCACCTGGTGTTTGTGACGGCCTACGACCAGTATGCGATCGAGGCCTTTGAACAGGGCGCGCTGGACTATCTGCTGAAGCCGGCCGGCGGCGAGCGGCTGAAGACGACCTGCGCCCGCCTGCAGACGATGATCGGCAAGAAGCCGGCGAATATCGAGCACCAGCTGAGCGCCCTGCTCGCCGGCCATGGCGGCGCGGCGGGGACGGCGGCCAAGCCCGAGTATCTGCGCTGGATCCAGGCCGTGGTCGGCACCAGTCTGCGCATGATCAGCACGCGCGAGGTGCTGTTCTTCCGCGCCGATGAAAAATACACGCGGGTGCAGACACAGCAGTCGGAAGTCCTAATCCGCAAGACGCTGAAGGAGCTGGCCGACGAGCTGGATCCGGACGAATTCTGGCGCATCCACCGCTCCACCCTGGTGCGGGTGGATGCCATCCAGGAGGTGACGCGCGACCTGCGCGGGCGGCAAATGGTCAAGGTTCGGGGCTTCGACGAGGAGCTCGAAGTCAGCCGCGGCAATGCACACTTATTCCAGCAAATGTGAGCCCTTCTGAGGCGGATCAAGCTATACTTTCGGAGGCGTTTTTTCTGCCTGCGCGGCAGAACCCAGCAGTAAAAAAGCGATCGAAGATGTTCAACGACCTACAAGGGAGAGAGAACAATGAATACGATAGCCAAGAACACGCGCGCCTCCATCATCCCCTGCATGCGCTATCGCGACGCGCCGGCCGCCATCGAATGGCTGTGCACGACATTCGGCTTTGAAAAGCAACTGGTGGTACCCAATGAGGACGGCAGCATCGCCCATGCCCAGCTGGGCTTCGGCAATGGCATGGTCATGCTCGGCTCCGTGTTCGACACGGAGTATGGCCGCCTGCTCAAGCAGCCTTCCGAAATCGGACAGTTCGTCACCCAGAGTTCCTACCTCGTCGTGCAGGATGCGGACCTGGTGTACCGGCGGGTGAAGGAGATGGGCGGCCAGATCGTCCTCGAGATCAAGGACGAGGACTACGGCGGCCGCGGCTTCACCTGCCGCGACCCGGAAGGCCATATCTGGAGCGTCGGGACTTACGATCCGGACGAAGAGTAATTTGGTCTAGGCCAGGGCCGCCTGACCATCAGGGCAGCGCGGCGATCAGGCGCTGGTTGGCGACCTGGGTGGGACGGATGCGGATCACCTGGCGGTACAGGGGCGGCAGGCTGGCGCAGAGGGCGGAAAGTTCAGACTCCGGCATGCGCGGCTTGACGAATTGCAGCTGGGCGGGATTCTGCATCGGCAGCGGACCTTCCATCGTCGAACCGTAGGCGCCCAGGTTCATGTAGCTTACCGCGCTGTGGTCGGGGCCCTGGGCGAAGACGAAGGTACCGTCTTTAGGATGTCCCAGGTATTGGCGCACTTCCTCACGCTGGGTTGGCGTGGCGTCGGCCATCAGCTTGTAACGCAGCTGGGCGTAGGCGCGCGTCGTTTCCATGAAGGCGGTGCGGATACCGGAGTGCGTCATGCGGCCCGGCATGCAGAGCAGCAGATTGCCGAAGGAATCCAGCAGCGCTACCGCGTCGCCATCGCCGCCCTGCTCGCGGTCGCGCAGCATCGCCTGCTGCAGGAAGGGCGCCAGGCCTTCGTCGGGCTGGTGCGGCGTGCAGCGGTAGGCCAGCGCGTCGGGATACAGTTTTTTCAGCTCGCGCACAATGGCGTGGCTCGCCGGCAGCGTGGATGGACACTTGAGCTGCGCCGGCGGCAGGTCGGCGTTGAAGCGCTCCATCGCCTCGTCGGTGGTGGTTTCGAAGATCAGCGCGCACAGGGCCTGCGTCGGCTCGGAGATGGTCTTACCGATGAAGAAGGGCTTGGGCGCGGCGCCGCTGGCGGAGCGCGCATAGATCGAGGAACCCAGCACGGCGGGATAGCAGAAGTGCTTCGCCGCCTGCGCCTGCAGGGCCTGAGGCAGCGCCGCAAAGCGGGCCTGCTCGTCGTGGTTGACGCCAGCGTCGCGGTCGGGCGCGGCGGCGATCACGTTGAAGCCGGCGGCCAGGATCGCGCCCGTGCACATGCAGCAGGGATCGAGCGAGGTGACGATGGTGATCTCTTCCGGCGGCGGCAGCTCGCGGCCTTTGGCCCGCTCGGCGAAATACCAGTCGATCAGCTGCCGCTCGGCGTGGGCCGTGGGATCGTAGACCAGGCCCTGCTTGATGACGTTACTGTGCAGCGACTGCAGCACGTTGCCGTGCTGATCGAGCATCAGGCCGCCCACGCCGAAAGTGCCCTGCGTCTTGGCGGCGATGGCTTCCGAGGCCGCGATGGCGACGGCGGCCTGTACGTCAATGGTCTTCTTGAATACCACTTATTTCTTCTTGAGGTCGGCGCCGCCGAAGGCGTTGGGCAGCTGTTCGGCTGCCGTGGTTTCGTGGATATCGCCCTTCAGATTAGTCAGCAGCACGGGCAGTTCGTTGCCGCCCAGCTCCAGGATCACCTGGCGGCAGGCGCCGCATGGGGCGATGGGGCCGTCCGTCTCGCCGACCACCACCAGCTGGTCGAAGTCGCCCGGCTTGTAGCCTTCGGCGATGGCGCTGAACAGGGCGGTGCGCTCGGCGCAGTTGCACAGGCCGTAGGAGGCGTTTTCCACGTTACAACCGTGGAAGACCTTGCCGTCATTGGTCAGCAGCGCGGCGCCGACCTTGAAGTTGGAATATGGCGTGTAAGCCTTCAGGCGCGCGGCCTTGGCTTCTTCGATGAGCTGTTGCTTGTCCATGTTTGTCATTCCCGCGCAGGCGGGAATCCCATGTGAATGTGTTGGCGCGCAAAATGGGGTACCCGCTTTCGCGGGTACGACCATCAGGGGCGAATGGTACGATAGATGACCGGGTTCGCGGCGGGCGCGGCGTCGGCGATCTGGTAGGCTGCCTGCACTTCGCGCACGGCCTGCTCGGCCGCTTCCTGCGTGCGGGCGTGGACCATGGCCAGCGGCTGGCCGGCGTCGATCTTGTCGCCGATGCCGGCCAGGCCGGTGAGGCCGACGGCAAAGTCGATCGGATCGGCAGCGCGACGACGGCCACCACCCAGGCTGACCACGGCAAGGCCAATGCCACGGCAGTCGGTGCCCGCAGCGTAGCCCGACTTCAGCGCCGGCGCCGGGATGACGATAGGCGCCTGCGCCAGGTGCGTGTCCGGCTTTTCCAGCAGATCGGCCGGGCCGCCCAGCGCCGCCACCATACGCGCGAAGCGCTCGGCGGCGGAGCCATTGTCCAGCGACGCCTGCAGCTTGGCGCGTGCTTCCTGTTCGGTGGACGCCAGCTTGCCCAGCACGAGCATCTCGGCGCACAGCGCCATGGTCACTTCGTGCAGGCGCGCGGGACGCGACTTGCCCGTCAGGTAGTCCATTGCGCCGCGCACTTCGATCGCGTTGCCCGCGTAAGGCGCCAGCGATTCGTTCATGTCGGTCAGGATGGCGGAGGTGGTCATGCCCGCGCCGTTGCCGACCTTGACGATGCTGTCGGCCAGTTCCACCGATTTGTCGTAGGTCGGCATGAAGGCGCCGGTGCCCACTTTGACGTCCATCACCAGCGCGTCCAGGCCCGCCGACAGCTTCTTCGACAGGATGGAGCCGGTGATCATGGCCACCGATTCCACCGTGGCGGTGACATCGCGCACGCCGTAGAAGATCTTGTCCGACGGCGCCAGCGAGGCGGTCTGGCCGATGATGGCGACGCCGACCTCTTTCACCACCTTGCGGAACAGCTCATTGGTGGGCACGGTGGTGTAGCCGGGGATGGAGTCGAACTTGTCCAGCGTGCCGCCCGTGTGGCCCAGGCCGCGGCCCGAGATCATGGGCACGAAGCCGCCGCAGGCGGCGATCATGGGGCCCAGCAGCAGCGAGACGACGTCGCCCACGCCACCGGTGGAGTGCTTGTCGACCACGGGGCCGGGCAGGTTCAGGCTGCGCCAGTCCAGCACATCGCCCGAGTCGCGCATGGCGAGGGTGAAGGCCACGCGCTCGTCCATGTTCATGTCGTTGAAGAAGACGGCCATGGCCAGGGCCGCGATCTGGCCCTCGGTCACGCGGCCGGAGGTGATGCCGCCAACGAAGAACTGGATCTCTTCGGCGCTCAGCACGCCGCCGTCACGCTTCTTGCGTATGATCTCTTGAGGTAGAAACATGCGATTTCTCCGTTTTTTTATAGTGGTGTTGAAAGTGTCATTCCCGCGGAGGCGGGAATCCCATTCTGCTTGCGTTGAAATGGGATTCCCGCCTGCGCGGGAATGACGTGCTAATGCTATCGAACGCTTAGACGCCGTAAGGAATCCAGATGTTCTTCACTTGCGAGGCATGGGCCAGCACGGCGCGGCCGCCCGCCTGGGCGGTGCTGTACCAGTCGCGGCCCTTGGCGCCGCCGGTCCAGGTGCGCTTAAGCGAACCGGCCGACAGGCGTTCCACTTCGGCGCAGCCTTCGGCCGAACCGTCATGGCGCCAGATGGCGTCGATGTCGGCGTGGGTCGCCAGGGTGCGCGCCAGTTCGTCGGCGCTGCCGGTGACGATGTTGACCACACCGCCCGGCAGGTCGGACGTATCGAACACCTGGTACAGATCGGTGGCCGACAGCGGGTGCGCTTCCGACGGCACCACCACCACGCGGTTGCCCAGCGCGATGGCGGGAGCGACCAGGGAGATGAAGCCCAGCAGCGGCGCTTCGTTCGGGCAGACGATGCCGATCACGCCCAGCGGTTCGTTCAGGGCCACGGTGATGCCGTGCATCGGCGGCTGGTGCGCCAGGCCGTCGTACTTGTCGGCCCATGCGGCGTAGTAGAACAGGCGTTCGATGGAAGCTTGCACTTCCTTCTCGGCGTTCTTCGAGCCGGTCATGGCGGCGATGCGGGCGGCGAATTCTTCACCACGGGCGGCCAGGTTTTCAGCGATGTAGTACAGCACCTGCGCGCGGTTGTGCGAGGTGGCCTTGGTCCAGCCGCCGGCCTTGTGCGCCGCTTCGACGGCGTTACGGATGTCCTTGCGGTTGCCCTCGCCCACTTCGGCGAGGAACTTGCCGTCGGCGCCGTGGATGGCGCGGCTGTAGGCGCCGTCAGGGCGGGCTTGCTTGCCGCCGATGTACAGCTTGGCGGTGCGGTCGATCGCGAATGGATCGCCGCCCTTGGCAGCGGCCTTCGCGGCCTTGGCCGGAGCTTCCAGCACCGGCGCGGCAGGACGCGCGTCTTCCGACAGCGCGGTCAGGTATTCGTACATGCCTTCGCGGCCGCCCTCACGGCCGTAGCCGGATTCGCGGTAGCCGCCGAAGCCGCAAGCGGCGTCGAACTGGTTGGCGGTGTTGATCCACACCACGCCGGCCTTGATCTGCGGCGCGACGTCCAGCGCCAGCGAGATGTTCTCGGTCCAGACGCAGGAGGCCAGGCCGTAGACGGTGTTGTTCGCCAGCTGGACGGCTTCCGGCGGGGTGCGGAAGCTCATCGCCACCAGCACAGGACCAAAGATTTCAGCCTGCGCCACCGAGGCGGAGGTGGAGGCGCCAGTGATCAGGGTTGGCGGGAACCAGGAGCCGTTGGCCGGCAGTTCGCAGGCCGGCTGATAGACTTCGCAGCCTTCGTCGCGGGCCGACTGCACCAGGCCTTCGATGCGCTGCTTCTGCACCGGATCGACCAGGGCGCCGATGTCCATCGACTTGTCCAGCGGCGAGCCGAGGGTCAGGGTTTCCATGCGGGCGCGCAGCTTGGCGAGGAATTTCTTCTCCACCGATTCCTGCACCAGCAGGCGCGAACCGGCGCAGCAGACCTGGCCCTGGTTGAACCAGATCGAATCGACCAGGCCTTCGACGGCGGCGTCCAGGTCCGCGTCTTCGAAGACGATAAACGGCGATTTGCCGCCCAGTTCCAGCGACAGCTTCTTGCCGCTGCCGGCCGTGGCCTGACGGATGATGCGACCCACTTCGGTGGAACCGGTGAAGGCCAGCTTGTCAATGCCTTCGTGCTTGACGATGGCTTCGCCCACGCGGCCGTCGCCGGTGACGATGTTGACCACGCCCGCTGGCACACCTGCCTGCACGCAGATGTCGGCGAACAGCATGGCGGTCAGCGAAGTGAATTCGGCCGGTTTGAAGACGATGGTGTTACCGGCGGCCAGCGCTGGAGCGATCTTCCACGCCAGCATCAGCAGCGGGAAGTTCCACGGCACGATCTGGCCGACCACGCCCACGGGGCGGTAGTCGCTGAATTCTTCCGCCTGCAGCTGGGCCCAGCCTGCGTGGTAGTAGAAGTGGCGGGCCACCAGCGGCAGGTCGATGTCGCGCGTTTCACGGATGGTTTTGCCGTTGTCCAGGGTTTCCAGCACGGCGAACAGGCGCGCGTGCTTTTGCATCAGGCGGGCGATCGCGTACAGGACCTTGGCGCGGCCATGGCCGCCCAGCGCCTGCCAGCCCGGCTGCGCCGCGCGTGCGGCGGCGACGGCGCGGTCCACGTCGGCGGACGTGGCCTGGGTCAGGTCGGCCAGCTTGCTGCCGTCGGCCGGGTTGTTGGAGGCGAACAGCTCGCCCGCTTCAGTCCATGCGTTGTCGATGAACAGGCCGAAGGCGCGGCCGCGCTGCTCCAGCCACGCTTGCGCTTCTTTCTGGCTCTCGGGTGCTGGGCCGTATTCCATGGTGTTGAGGATCTCTTTAATGGTTGGCATGACTTATCCGTATTCTCTTAGGGTTGCGCGTGGCGGTGAGCGGCCGAGTAGTTCCCGGTGACGTAGTGCTCCAGCTGGCGCTCGATGTCGGTCAGCAGGCTCGATGCGCCGATGCGGAACAGGTGCGGTTCCAGCCATTCGTTGCCCAGTTCTTCCTTCATCAGGGTCAGGTACTGCAGCGCGGCCTTGGCCGTGCTGACGCCGCCCGCGGGCTTGTAGCCGATCTTGAAGCCGGTCTGCTCGTGGTATTCGCGGATCGCGCGCACCATGGTCAGCGAGACGGGAATGGTGGCGTTGACGGCTTCCTTGCCGGTCGAGGTCTTGATGAAATCGGCGCCCGCCATCATGCAGACCCACGATGCCTTGGCCACGTTTTCCAGCGTGACCAGTTCACCCGTCGCCAGAATCGCCTTGACGTGGGCTTCGCCGCAAGCCTTGCGGTAGGCCAGCATCTCGTCGTACAGCGCTTGCCAGTTGCCGGTCAGGACGTGCTGGCGGGTGATGACGATGTCGATTTCGCTGGCGCCGGCGGCGACGGACAGCTCGATCTCGCGCACTTTCGTTTCAATGCTGGTCAGGCCGGCGGGGAAGCCGGTCGACACGGCGGCGATGGGCAGGCGGCCTTGCAGCACCTGCACGGCGGGCTTGATCATCTCGTGGTAGACGCAGACGGCGCCGGTGGCCAGCGGGTAATCGCTGAGGCCCATGGCCTGCACCAGGTCCGAACGCAGCGGGCGCATGGCCTTCATGCACAGCCGCTCGACGCGGCCCGGCGTGTCGTCGCCGGACAGCGTGGTCAGGTCGATCAGGCCGATGGCCTTGACCAGCCAGGCGGCCTGATATTCCTTCTTCACCGTGCGGCGGTTGGCCAGGCTGGCGGCGCGGCGGTCGGCCGCCGATTTGTTCACGTGGATATGGTTGATCCAGCCCAGGTCGAGCGGAACCGCTTCGTTTCGTTTGAAGTCGGTAATGATGGTCATAGCAGATTGCTTCCGTTGGAGAGAGGTTTAACGCCGAGATGGTGGGCCAGGGTCTGGCCGATGTCGGAGAAGGTCTTGGACACGCCCAGCGCCTGCGGCTTGACGCCGGGGCCGAAGAAGATCATCGGGATGTGTTCGCGCGTATGGTCGGAACCGGGCCAGGTCGGGTCGCAGCCATGGTCGGCGGTGATGACCACCAGGTCGCCGTCCTGCAGGCGGGCCATGAACTCGGGCAGGCGCGCGTCCATCTCGTGCAGCGCGTTGGAGTAGCCGACGACGTCGCGGCGGTGGCCGAAGGCCTGGTCGAAGTCGACGAAGTTGACGAAGGTGAGCGACTTGTCGCCCGCCTCGTCCTGCACCTTCACCAGCGCGTCGAACAGGGCCATGTTGTCCTTGCCCTTGACCACGCGCGACACGCCTTGGGCGGCGAAGATGTCGCTGATCTTGCCCAGGGCGATGACCTCGCCGCCGTCGTTCTTGACGTGGTCGAGCAGGGTCGGCGCGGGCGGCGCGACGGCGTAGTCGTGGCGGTTCGAGGTGCGCGTGTAGTTGCCGTTGGCGCCCGTGAAGGGGCGCGCGATCACGCGGCCGATGTTGTAGGGCTTGACCAGCTCATAGGCGATTTCGCACAGCTGGTACAGGCGCTCCAGGCCGAAGGATTCCTCGTGGGCGGCGATCTGCAGCACCGAGTCGGCCGAGGTGTAGAGAATCGGCTTGCCGCTGGCGACATGCTCGTCGCCGTGCTTGTTGATGATCTCCGTGCCCGAGGCGTGGCAGTTGCCGAGGAAGCCGGGCACGCCGCTCAGCTCCTGCAACTTGTCGGTGAGGGCGGCGGGGAAGGATGGCACGGTCTTGGGGAAGTAGCCCCAGTCGAATTCCACCGGCACGCCGGCGATCTCCCAGTGGCCGGACTGGGTGTCCTTGCCGGTCGAGCGCTCGAAGGCGGCGCCGTAGGCGGCCGTGAAGCCCTCGCGCTGCTCGAAGCCGGCGGCCCATTCGCCGCTGGCGGTATGGGCGGCGGCGGCCAGGCCCAGTTTTTCCATCGTCGGCAGCGACATCGGCTTGCCCACGCTGGCGGCCCAGGCGGCGATGTGGCCGAAGGTGTTGGCGCCGGCGTCGTTGTACTTGGCCGCGTCCGGGGCGGCGCCCAGGCCGAAGGAGTCAAGCAGGAGGATAAATGCGCGTTTCATGATATGTGCTCCAGAATGCAGAAGGGGCGGATCAGCCGCCCCCTTGCGATTTTACGCCTGCGGCGCGGCGGGCGTTTTGGCGACATTCGCCAGGAAGCCGAGAATCAGCTGCACCAGCGATTCGGCGGCGACGGCCGCGTACTTCAGCGTCTGTTCGTGCGACAGGGGGAATGGCGACAGGCCTTCGGCCAGGTTGGTGATGGCGGACACGCCCACCACCTTCAGGCCGCAATGGCGGGCCGACACCACTTCCGGCACCACCGACATGCCGACCACGTCGGCGCCCAGGGTCTTGAAGGCGCGGATTTCGGCCGGGGTCTCGAAGTTCGGGCCGGCGTAGGCGATGTAGACGCCGTCGTGCAGGGTGATCTGCTTGTCGCCGGCGGTGGCGTGCAGCAGCGCGCGCAGGTCGGCGTCGTAGGCGTTGGCCATGCTGAAGAAACGGGGACCGAAGCGCTCGTCGTTCGGGCCCATCATCGGCGTGCCGGGCAGGAAGTTGATATGGTCGGTCAGGGCCACCAGCGCGCCGGCGTCCACTTCGGGGCGCAGCGAGCCGGCGGCGTTGGTCACGAACAGCATCTCGCAGCCCAGCAGCTTCATGGTGCGCACGGCGGAGGTCATCACGCCCAGGCCATAGCCTTCGTAGACGTGGCCGCGGCCTTTCATGCAGACGACGGAGACGCCGGCCAGGGTGCCGATCACCAGCTCGCCCGCGTGGCCGTGGACGGTGGAGATGGGGAAGCCCGGCAGTTCGTCGTAGCCGATGGTGACGGCATCGCTCATCTGCTCGGCCAGCACGCCCAGGCCGGAGCCGAGGATCATGGCCACGCGCGGCTGGAAGCCGGCCGGCAGGCGGGAACGGATGATGGCGGCTGCCTGGAAGGGGGAATTGTTCGACATGGAGGCCCTCTCGTCTTTTTATGGTTGGATCGTATAGGCGACATCATGCATCATGCGCTATATGTATGGCAAATACCATTTTTCTTCGATATTTATACAAAATACCTATAAATTGCGCGTATTATAAATCCGGCCTGAATGAGCCCGCTGGCCGTGTTTGACAGATAATCAACACATGTTTATTATCACGAACAAAAGTTTAAGCCCATCATCCTGTGACCGACATTTCCAAAAAGGAACAGCTGTACCAGCTGATCCGCGCCAACCCCTTCATTTCCCAGCAAGACCTGGCCGTCCAGCTGCGCCTGTCGCGTTCGGCCGTGGCCGGTCACATCGCGGGCCTGATCCGCGAGCGCCGCCTGCTGGGCCGCGCCTACGTCCTGCCCGACAAGCGCCCCGTGCTGTGCATCGGCGCGGCCAATATGGACCGCAAGCTGCGCACCCTGGCGCCCATCCAGATGGCCACCTCCAACCCCGCCAGCGCCGAGCAGGTGTACGGCGGCGTGGCGCGCAATATCGCGGAAAACCTGGCCCGCCTGGGCGTGCCGGCGGCCCTGCTGACGGTGCTGGGCGACGACGGCGCCGGGCGCGCCCTGCAGGATCACGCGGAGGCGGCCGGCATCGACACGCGCGGCAGCCTGCAGCTGAGCGAGACGGCCACCGGCACCTATACCGCCATCCTCGACGACAAGGGCGAACTGGTGGTGGCGCTGGCCGATATGGCATTGTACGACCGTCTGACGCCCGAGTTCCTGGACAAGCGCCAGCCGCAGCGGGCGGCGGCCGCGCTGACGGTGGCCGACCTGAACCTGCCGGCCGAGAGTCTCAGCCTGCTGCTGGCCGACGCCCAGCGCGACGCCGTGCCCCTGGTGCTGGTAGCCGTGTCGCAGCCGAAGATGGCGCGCCTGCCGGCCGAGCTGCGCGGCCTGCGCCTGCTGATCCTCAACCGCGGCGAGCTGGAGACGCGCGTGGGCCGCGCCCTGCCGACGGAGGCCGACGTGCGCGCCGCCTGCCACGAGCTGCAGGCCCAGGGCGCGCGCGACATCATCGTCACCTGCGGCGGCCAGGGCGTGTTCCACACGCGGGGCGGCGAGCTGGCATGGCTGGCGGCGCCCGCGGTGGACGTGGTCGACGTCACCGGCGCCGGCGACGCCTTCTCCGCCGCCGTCTGCTGGTCGCTGTACCAGGGCAGCGACGATCTGACCCTGGCCTGCCGCCGCGGCCTGAAGGTGGCGGCCATGACCCTGGAAAGCCCGGACACCGTCTCGCCCATGCTGGCGGCCGACGTGCTGGACGAGATTCACGATTTCGACGGCGCCGCGCCGCTGTTCCCCACCGAGGAGTAAACGCCATGCACCAATATCTGCTGCTCTCCCCCGAAGTGGCCGCCGCGCGCGCGGCCGGCAAGCCGGTCGTGGCGCTGGAATCGACCATCATCTCGCACGGCATGCCCTATCCGCAGAACGTGCAGACGGCGCGCGAAGTGGAACAAATTATTCGCGATGCGGGCGCCGTGCCGGCCACCATCGCCATCATGGACGGCAGGATCTGCATCGGCCTGTCGGATGAACAGCTGGAACTGCTGGGCCATGCGGCCGACGCCATCAAGGTCAGCCGGCGCGACCTGCCCTACGTGCTGGCGCAACGCAAGCTGGGCGCGACCACGGTGGCGGCGACCATGATCTGCGCCGCGCTGGCGGGCATCCAGGTGTTCGTCACGGGCGGCATCGGCGGCGTGCACCGGGGCGCGGAAACGAGCTTCGACATCTCGGCCGATCTGCAGGAGCTTGCGCAAACCTCCGTGGCCGTCGTCTGCGCGGGCGTGAAATCGATTTTGGATATCGGCCTCACGCTGGAATACCTGGAGACGCACGGCGTGCCCGTGGTCAGCGTGGGCCAGCGCGAATTCCCCGCCTTCTTCACGCGCGAAAGCGGCTTCCTGTCCGACTTCCAGATCGACACGCCGCAGGAGCTGGCCCACTTCATCCAGACCAAGTGGGCGCTGGGCCTGAAGGGCGGCGTGGTGGTCAGCAATCCCGTGCCCGCCGCCGACGCCATGGACAAGGCGGAAATCGACGCCATCACCCTGCGCGCGCTGAAGGAGGCCGACGACACGGGCGTGACGGGCAAGGCGGTGACGCCCTTCCTCCTCGGCCGCATCAAGCAGCTGACGGAGGGGCGCAGCCTGGCGACGAATATCTCACTGGTGAAGAATAATGCGCGGGTGGGCGCGGCGCTGGCGCGCGCCCTGCACGAGCATCTGCCGGCCAAGTAAAACGAGCCTGACATGTCGATCGACCTGAAACAGTTACGGTACTTCCTGGCCGTGGCGGAGGAAAAAAGCTTCAGCCGGGCGGCCGAGCGCCTGCACATTTCGCAGCCGCCGTTGAGCCAGCAGATCATGAAGCTGGAGAGCGAGCTCGGTGTGCGCCTGTTCGCGCGCACCACGCGTACCTTCGAGCTGACGGTGGCGGGCAAGGCGCTGATGAGCGAGGCGTCCGAGCTGCTGGGCAAAATGCGCATGACCATCGACACCATCCGGCAGATCGACCGCGGCGAAGTGGGACGTCTGCGTGTGGGGATTGTGGGTTCGGCCATGTGGGGACCGATTCCCAGCCTGCTGGAGGAATTCCAGACCAAGTATCCGCAGGTGACGTGGACCCTGCACGAGATGGGGCCCACCCTGCAGTACGAGGCCCTGCGCGCGAAGCAGATCGACGTGGGATTCTGGCGCGAGCCGAAGCTCGATGAGGACGATCTGAAACAGGACAATCTGCGCCAGGAGCTGTGCTTCCGCGAGAACGTCTGCGTGGCCGTCAACGAGCATCACCCGCTGGCCAAGATGGAGGCGATCGAGCTGGTGGACATCGCCAACGAGCCGATGCTGACCCTGGCGCTCGACCGCTCGGCCTTCCCCCGCTACCTGATCCAGTGCTGCGTGAAGGCGGGCTTCCAGCCGACGATTTTCCAGGAAGCGTCCGAGCCGCAGACTTTGCTGGCGATGGTGGGCGCGGGCCTGGGCGTGGCGCTGCTGCCGGAGACGACCAGCCGTATCGGCTGGCCCGGCGTGGTGTTCCTGCCGATCCGCAGCAATGCGCCGTCGGCCAACCTGTACATCAGCTACACCACGCTGGACGACGCGCCCGTGGTGCGCGCCTTCCTCAACATCATCAAACCGCCTAAGGATTGATATACGGGTGGGTCGATTTTCACCCCTGTGGGAATCGTTCTCTTTTTGCTTTTATTTTTTGTCTCTTTTTGCAGTTTTTGAACTCTTCGTTTGATCGTCTGTCTAACAGACAGAAAACAGAAAAAAGAGACAAAAAACTATAGGAGAAAGAGAATGAATCCCGCACGATCCCTGACGACACTTCCCCACGCCTTCCCTCCGGCCGCGTACGACGAGCTGCTTGACTATCTGCGCGATAGCTGGAGTACGCTTTCGCCGGCGGAAGCGATCAGCAGCGCAATCAAATTATGGATTGCCAAGCAACGCGCCGACGCCGTCCCCGCGCGCGGCTACCAATGGAAGCAGCTGTTCCTGCCCGACGGCACACGGCTGCGCATGAACTTTGATGAGCAATGGCATCGCGCCGACGTGCGCGGCGATGAGCTGGTTTATCAGGGACAAGCTGTCTCGCCGCACCAGATGGTGCTGCAGGTGGCCGGAAACGGCCGCAATGCCTGGCGTGAGTTGTGGGTCCGCCTCCCCGGCCAGAAGGATTGGAGCAATGCCGACCGCTTGCGTACGCAACTCATCAAGCGCGATGCCGCCACGGCACCTTCACCGGCAGAGGCAATGGTGGTGGCAGCAAAAGCCATGAGCGACGCACTGAACACGGCGCTCACGCTGGTGGAGCATGCCAACCACCAGTCGCAAAATATGCTGGAACGCCGCCTGCCCCGCTACCGCCGCACTGAAGACCAGATGGAGGACATCCATTGAGCGCGGGGCGCGCGAGCTATCAGTGCGTGACCCCGCCCGCTTCGCTCACGTCGACGTCGAAGGCGAGCGTGGTACGGATGGCGATGCGCAGGGCTTCGACCATGCTGTCGAGCGCCATGCTGGGCGCGCCCGCCTTGCCGATCGCCTGCTGCGGCAGATAGGGAATGTGAATGAAACCGGCGCGCATGGTCGTGCCCCAGTCGGCCGCCTGGTGCATCAGGCCATAGAACACATGGTTGCAGAGGAAGGTGCCGGCCGTCTGCGACACGGAGGCGGGCAGCCCCTCCTCGCGCAGCGCATGCACGATGGCCTTGATCGGCAGCGTGGAAAAATAGGCGGCGGGGCCGTCGCCCACGATGCGCTGGTCGACCGGCTGGCGCTTCAGATTGTCGGGAATTGGCGCATCGTCAATGTTGATCGCGACGCGCTCGACGGAGATATCGGCCCGTCCGCCGGCCTGGCCGACGGCGATGACGATACTCGGTTGCAGTTCTTCCACCGTGTGATGCATCACCCGGTTGGCGTCGACGAACACGCAGGGCAGCTCGCGCGCGTGTACGACGAAATCGCCTTCATGCCATCCATCCAGTGCCTGTACAGCCTCCCACGAAGGGTTGATACTCTCGTTGTTGAATGGTTCAAAACCAGTCAGCAATATTATCTTTTTCATCTTCAAATACTCCGATTGCGTGCGCTACTTTACCGCAATCGGCGAAAACATGAAGAAATACAGAAAAACGATGTTCGCCGCCAGCAGCGGCAGCGCGGTCCCGATCTGCGCCTTGATGACGGCGTTTTTGTCCGGCAGTTCCAGCAGCGCGGCGGGCACGATGTTGAAGTTGGCCGCCATTGGCGTCATCAGGGTGCCGCAGTAGGCGCTGAACATGCCGATGGCCGCCATCACGGCCGGATTGGCGTGGTAGACGCCGACCAGCACGGGGATGCCGACGCCGCCCGCCATCACGGGGAAGGCGGCAAAGCCGTTGCCCATCACGATGGTGAACAGGGCCAGTCCCACGCAGTAGACGATCACCGCCACCAGCCGCGAATCCATGTTGACGTAGGAGGTGACGACATGCGCCACCGCCTTGCCCATGCCCGCCTCCGTGAACAGCAGGCCCAGTACCGCCAGCATATGCGGCAGCGTCACCGACCAGCTCAGATGGTCCACCAGCCGGCGTGACTCGCGCATGGCCTGCATGGGCGTGGAGCGGGTCAGCCAGCAGGCCGCCGCCACGGCGATGATGGAAGCGCAGCCCAGCGCGGACAGGGTGATGTTCTTCTGGTCGAGCAGGAACAGCCCGTCCCACTTCACGTCCTTCAGGAGCGTGGAGCCGATCATGGTGACGAAGGGAATCAGCAGCGCGGGCAGCAGCAGCTTGTGGCCCAGGCGCTGCGCGCTGCCGCGCCGCTCCTCCGCCGTGCGGTCGCCGTAGCGCCCCAGCGTGACGCCGCCGAAACCGGCGATCAAGGCCATCGCCACCATGATGCAGCCCGCCGCCACCGGCGGCAGATAGTCGCCCGCCAGATAGATCGCGGCATACAGTCCCCAGAACAGGGCGCTGCTGTGGCGGCGGGGATTGTGCCGGTCGCGCAGGGCCATGGCGGCCACCATGGCCAGCATCAGGCCCAGCACGACGTAAAAATATTCGAGCCTGAAGATCATGCGCGGCCCTCGGCCATCGCGCGCGCGATCTGGCGGTCCATGCGCAGCAGGCGCCACGAGTGGATGAGGAAGGCCGTCACCGCCGTCGGGATGCCCCACAAGGCCATGTGCAGGGGATTCACTTCCAGCCCCTCGCCGCGCAGGATGGTTTGCATCAGCACGATGGCGCCGAAGGCGACGAACACGTCCTCGCCGAAGAACAGTCCCACGTTGTCGGTGGCCGCCGACATGGCCCGGATGCGGTGGCGCAGCGCCTCCGGCAGCGCCGGATAGCGGTTCTCGGCCGCCCCTTCCGCCATCGGCGCCACCAGCGGCCGCACCATGTTCGGATGGCCGCCGATGCTGGTCAGGCCGAAGGCGGCCGCCAGTTCGCGGATCGCCAGATACGCCACCAGCAGCCGCCCGCTGGTGGCCGACCGGATGCGCGCGATCGAGGCCTGCGCATGCTCGCGCAGGCCGAAGCGCTCCAGCAGCCCGATGGCCGCCAGCGGCAGCAGCAGGATCATGGGCAGGTTGCGCGTCTTGACGAAGGCCGCGCCCAGCGACGCCAGAATATGCCCGACCGGCATGGCCGCCGCCAGCCCCGTCACGGCGCAGGCGGCGATCACCACCAGCACCGGGTGGGCGCGCAGCGCGAAGCCGGCCACGATCACCGCCACGCCCAGCAAGGGCCACAAATTCACTGCTGCCTGCATTCGGCCTCCATAAAAAAAATCCCGCGCACCTTGCGATGCGCGGGATGATTCTATCAACTCAGATCAGGCGTCGATCAGAAGTTGACGCGGAAGGTGCCGCCCCAGGTGCGCGGCTCGTTCAGCATACCGGTCAGGTTGTCGAAGTCGATGGCGCCGATGATGACTTGCTTGTCGGTGATGTTGCGGCCGAAGGCGGCCACTTCATACTTGCCATTGCCCCACTTGTAGCCGGCGCGTACGCCACCTTCCACCAGCGACTTGGCCTTGTACTCAGGCGCTTCGTACAGGAAGAAGTTGTAGCTGCTGCGGTAGGTCCAGTCGGTCAGGGCGTAGAACTCGCCGTTGCCCACTTCGCGGCTGTACTTCAGGGTCGCGTTCAGCTGGTTCTTCGGCGCGCGCGGCAGCGGGTTGCCGTCGATCTTGGACGTGCCCGGGAACGGACCTGGCGCATTGGTCGGGGTGCAACCGGAGGCCGGGTTGTTGGTCACGTTGCCGCAGTACTGCACGAACAGGTTCGGGTCTTCGATCTTGGTGAAGTTGTAGCTGTAGCCCAGGGTCGCGCTGAACTCGTCGCTCAGGTTGGCCTGGAAGTCCAGTTCCACGCCGCGGCCGATCACCTTGTCGGCGTTGATCAGCTGGTTCATGTTGACGTTACCCGAACCGGCGGTCAGCTGCTTGTCCTTGACGCGGTAGTCGAACAGCGAGGCGCTCAGACGGGCGCGCTTGTCGAACAGGTCCTGCTTGACGCCCACCTCGAAGGACAGCGCTTTTTCCGCGCCCGCTTCCGACGGCACGTCGCCCAGGCCGCTCAGACGGCCCTGCATCGACGGCGCACGGTAGCCGGTCGCCACGCGGCTGAACAGGTTGGTGTTCTTGTCCAGCTCATAGGTGCCGCTCAGGTCCCAGCTCAGATTGTGCGAGGTGTCGTGCAGCTCGTGGGTCGCGGTGGCCAGCACGGTCGAATTGGCCGGATAGTCGATACGCGAAGCCGAGAAGTCCTTCTTGTCGTTGGTGTAGCGCAGACCGCCGCGCACCTTGAACTTGTCCGTCACCGTGTAGTTCAGGGTGCCGAAGGCCGCCCACGACTTGGCGTTCTGGTACTGCACCGAGTATGGCGCCACTTCCGGATTGCCCGGGGTCAGGGAGTCGAAGGCGATCGAGTTGATCTGGATGCTTTCGTCGAAGAAGAACAGGCCGCCGATCCACTGCAGCGGGCCTTTCCAGTTCGATTCAGCACGCAGTTCCTGCGTGAACTGGCGGTGGTTCGGCAGCAAGTCGGCCGTCTCCACCGGGAAGGGGATCACGCCTGGGCCGCTGCCCTGGGCCGCGACAGCCGGGCCGCAGAACAGGGTGCAGCCGTAGCCGCCGTCCACGTCGCCGCGGCTGTAGAAGTCCAGCTTCTCGTAGCCGGTGATCGAGTGCAGGGTGATGTCGTCCAGGTTGTACTTCAGACGGATGCTGCCGCCCTTGGTGTGCAGGGACTGGTAGTTCTGGCCGTCGGTCGGGTAGCTGCCGTAGTCGAAGCCCGGCACCAGGTCGTTGCTACCCTTCTGGATGATGTTGGCGCGGAACAGGGTGGCGCTGCCGTGGTAGTCGCGCTCGTGGTAGTTGAACAGCGCGTCGAAGTCGCGGTTAGGCTTGACCAGCAACTGCAGGCGGACGGCGTTGTCGCCATAGCCTTCGAAGTCCTGGGTGCCCGTGTTCGGATTCGGGTTGGTGTTGTGCACGCGGTTGTCGCGGTGCTGGCTGGTGCCCGAGAAGCGCAGGGCGACGGTGTCGCTGACGGGGATGTTGAACACGCCTTCAGCCGTCTTGGCCGAGTAGTTGCCGAAGCCCAGGGTCAGGTAGCCTTCTTCCTTGAATACCGGCTTGGCCGAGTCGAACTTGATCACGCCGGCGGGGGAGTTACGGCCGAACAGGGTGCCCTGGGGACCGCGCAGCACTTCCACCTGGTCCACGTCGAACACAGGGAAGCCCTTGAGCATGGCGTTTTCCTGCACCACGTCGTCCAGCACCAGGCCCACAGGCTGGGAGGCGTTCAGGTCGAAGTCGGTGTTGCCCAGGCCGCGGATATAGAAGCGGGGGAAGGTACGGCCGTAGTCCGATTCCACGTTGACCGACGGCGAGCGGCCGGCCAGGAAACGGATGTCGGCGGCGCCGGCGGTGATCGCGTCCAGCTTGTCGCCCTTCAGGGTGGCGATGGACATCGGCACGTCCTTGATGTTTTCCGCGCGGCGCTGGGCCGTCACGATCACGGTTTCCAGCTGGCCCGGCTTGGTGGCTTCGGCGGCGGCGCCGCTGTCCTGCGCGGCGGCGTCGGCGGCCACGGCGTCAGCCTCGGCGGCCAGCGCTGCGTGCAACGGGAAAGCGCTGGCCACGGCCAGGGCGATCAACGACCGCGCTGCGAAACGTTTTTTGCTCATAAGTCCTACTCCCTCTTCTAATGAATAAATCAATCTTGTGCGGAGCTGCCCCGGCGCCGTGCCGCCCCGGTGGAGGCGGCCAGCGCATCTTGTGCTTCATATGAATCCGGCCGGATTTCATATTGCAATATAAAAATTATCAACCATGCTAGCACGAAAGAAATCGACGGAAACTTACTTTCGAGCCATTCCGATTCATATCTCTTTCGTATAAATACGCAAACAAAATCGTATTTGTCGTACATATTCGGGCTGGGGCATAGTAGCGGGCTACCCTGGGAAAGGGGCGCTTCCGGGCCCTGGATAAGGGCCGGGCAGCCATGCGCTACCGTGCCGTCAGAGTGGAAAGCGGGGCGGCGTTCGCCGGCCGCGCGCGCGGTGCCACTCCGCTGCGGGCGGCATTGTACTTGGGTTCACGCCGTTGTAACAGAGTTGAAATTTTTCCATTCGGACAAAAAAGCAACAGCAATTAAATTTTTTGTTCGGCGGCATTTGTTGCGGGAGCGCGACATGCCAGACTGCCCAAGGCCCACAGAGGCCGGCTTGATATTTCTACAAGGCATCAAAAACCGGGCGCCGACCATTAGTCACCGCCCTCGAAAAAGATGCTTGACAACAATAAATTCTTGGAAGAGCAATGAACGACCGCAGCATTCTCAGCCACAGCCGCCTGCGCGCCGCAGGCGAGCTGGGCCAGCAACTCTGGCTCGACCGGCCCACTCCGCAGGCGCTGCGCGCCCTGCTCGAGACGGGCGGGCTGGCCGCCCTGATCGCCGACGACGGCCTGCAGGGCCTGATCGTCGCCCCCGCCGGCTTTGCCCTGCCCGAAGTACGCCAGGCCTGCGACCTGCTAAGCCGGCTGCACGCGGACAGCGCCGGCCAGGCCGGCCTGGTGGCCATCACCCTGCCGCTGCCGCCCCGCCCGGCCCATGACACGGGCGCCCATGACACGGGCGCCCAGGACGCGCCCGCCCTGCTGGCCGCCGCCCGCCGCCTGTGGCAAGCCATCGGCCGCCCCAACGCCCTGATCGGCCTGCCCGCCACGGCGGCCGGCATCGCCGCGCTGGAGGAAGCCACCTTCGCCGGCATCAACATCAAGCTTGACCTGGTATTCAGCGCCGGCCAGTGGCGCGCGGCCCGCGCCGCCCACTGCCGCGGCCTGGCGCGCCGGCTGGAGGCGCAACTGCCCGTGCGCGGCATCGCCAGCGTGGTCAGCGTCGGCATCGCCCCGCTGGATACGGCGGTGGACGCCCTGCTCGCCCGCGGCAGCGCCGCCAGCGCCGACACGGCCGCCCTGCGCGGACGGGCCGCCATCGCCGCCGCCCGCCTCGCGTATAAGGAATGGCAGGACGACGCCGGCTTTGCCGTGTTCGCCGCCTTCGGCGCCGCGCCCCAGCGCCTGCTGTGGAGCGGCATGGCGCCGGCCGATCCGGCCCGGCGCGAGGTGCGCTACGCGGAAGCGCTGATGGGCGCCGGCACCATCGCCGCCCTGCCCGCCTCCGTCCTGGACGCCTTCCGCGGCCACGGCGTGGCCCTGCCCGCGCTGGAGACGGCCGATGCCGCCGCCGAGCGGGCCGTGCTGACCCAGCTGGCCCACCTGGGCATCGACCTGGCCACCCTGGGCGCCGATCTGCTGGCCGCCGGCCTGATGCAATTTGAACAAGCCCACGACAAATTGCATGTTTAGGCCAATAAAAATATACAATAACGATCTTCCAGGAGTCCCTACATGAAACTTTCACAACTTAGTTTGACGATCGCGGCCCTGCTCGCCGCAGCCAGCGCCAGCGCCGCCGACCCCAAGCTGGGCATCGTGTACGACGCCGGCGGCAAGTTCGACAAATCGTTCAACCAGTCCGCTTCCGAAGGCGCCCAGCGCTTTAAAAAGGAAACCGGCATCGGCTACATCGAGGTGCAAGCCTCCAGCGACACCCAGGCCGAACAGGTCCTGCGCGGCCTCGCCCGCAAGAACCTCGACCTGATCGCCTCCATCGGCTTCGCCCAGCAGTCGGCCGTGCAAAAGGTGGCCAAGGAATTCCCCAAGGTGCACTTCGTGCTGATCGACGGCGTGGCGCAGGGCGCCAACGTGGAATCGGTCACGTTTAAAGAGGAAGAAGGCTCCTACCTGGCCGGCGTGGCCGCGGCCATGGCGTCCAAGTCGAAGAAGCTGGGCTTCATCGGCGGCGTCGACATCCCCCTGATCCGCACCTTCGCCTGCGGCTATGCCCAGGGCGCGAAAGCGACCAATCCCAAGACCGAGGTCAGCTCGAACATGGTGGGCACCACGGCCCAGGCCTGGAACGACCCGGCCAAGGGCGGCGAGCTGGCCCGCTCCCAGTTTGACCGCGGCATCGACGTGGTGTTCGCCGTGGCCGGCGGTTCCGGCCTGGGCGTGCTGCAGACGGCCAAGGAAAAGGGCAAGCTGGGCATCGGCGTCGACTCCAACCAGAACTACCTGTACCCGGGCACCATGCTGACCTCGATGGTCAAGCACGTCGACAACGCCGTCTACGATTCCTTCATGCAGATGAAGAACGGCACCTGGAAGGCCGGCGTCACCGCCAAGGGCATCAAGGAAGGCGGCGTCGACTGGGCCCTGGACAACGACAACCGCAAGCTGATCACGCCGGAGATCGAGAAGCGCGTGCTGGGCGCGCGCAAGGACATCATCGACGGCAAGGTGAAAGTCATCGACATTCGCAGCACGGGCGCCGCCTGCCCGGTTTAAACACAGCAGCACCCACGGAGCGCGCCGCCGGAGTTAATTCTCCGCGCGGCGCGTTTTCAGTAGCAGAACCCCATTTTCACACAGCGATCCTATGCAGCCAGCAGTAGAATTTCGCGGCATCTCCAAGCATTTCGGAGCGGTCAAAGCGAACACGGATGTCAGCTTCGCCATCGCCAAGGGCTCGATCCATGGCCTGGTGGGCGAGAACGGCGCCGGCAAATCGACCCTGATGAGCATCCTGTATGGATACTACCGCGCCGATGGCGGGGAGATCCTGCTCGATGGCCAGGTCCAGCACATCCGTACCAGCCAGGAGGCGATCCGCCTCGGCATCGGCATGGTGCACCAGCACTTCATGCTGGTCGAGAACATGACGGTGCTCGACAACGTCATGCTGGGCACCGAGGGCGGCTTCAAGCTGGCCGCCCACCGCGCGGAGACGGAAAAGAAGCTGCGCGAGATCTGCGACCGCTACCGCCTGGACGTCGATCCGCTGGCCACCATCCACGACCTGTCCGTGGGCGCCCAGCAGCGCGTGGAGATCCTCAAGCAAATCTACCGCAGCGCCAACATCCTGATCCTCGACGAGCCGACCGCCGTGCTGACGGCGCAGGAGACGGAATCGCTGTTCGAGATCCTGCGCCTGTTCAAGGAGCAGGGCAAGACCATCATCCTGATCACGCACAAGCTGCAGGAAATCCTCGACATCACCGACACCGTCACCGTCATGCGCGGCGGCCGCGTGATCGGCGCCGTGCCCACCGCCAGCACCAGCAAGGAAGAACTGGCCAATATGATGGTGGGCCGTCCGATCGAGAACAACCTGCCGCGCGCACCGTATAAGCCCGGCGCGCCCGTGCTGGAAGTGCGCGAGCTGCAGCTGCAGGACAAGCAGGGCGTCAAGCTGCTGCGCGACCTGAACTTCACCCTGCGCGCGGGCGAGATCGTCGCCATCGCCGGCGTCTCCGGCAACGGCCAGAGCGAGTTGATGGAGATCCTGTCCGGCATGCGCCTGCCCACTTCCGGCCAGCTGGACTACCAGGGTAAACCCCTTCCCTTCGCCGGCCGCCACGACGCCGACGGCCTGCCGCTGGCCTTCCGCGAGCTGGGCATCGCCCACGTGCCGGAAGACCGCCTGCGCGACGGCGTGATCAAGGCTTTCTCCGTCATGCACAACACCATCTTCGGCTACCAGGACAAGCTGAAGAACCGCTGGGGCCTGCTCGACTTCAAGGCCATCGCCCGCCGCTGCGCGGACCTGATGAAGGCCTTCGACGTGCGCCCGAACAACCACGACCTGAGTATCGGCCTGCTCTCCGGCGGCAACCAGCAAAAGGTGGTGATCGCGCGCGAAGTGCTGGCCCAGCCCAGGCTGATGCTGGTGGGCCAGCCCACCCGCGGCGTCGACATCGGCACCATCGAGAGCATCCACACCCAGCTGCTCAAGCTGCGCGACGAGGGCGTGGCCATCCTGCTGGTGTCCGTCGAACTGGAAGAGGTGCGGGCGCTGGCCGACCGCATCCTCGTCATGTGCGGCGGCGCCATCACGGGCGAACTGAAAATTGAAGAATTCGACACTACCCGCATCGGCTTGCTGATGGGCGGGATGCACAAATCATGAACAACCACGATCTGCCACGCTGGGCCACTGCCTTTGTCATGCCCGTCCTGAACCTGCTGTCCGCCCTGCTGGTGGCGGCGCTGGTGATTTACATGCTGGGCGAAAGCCCGGCCGAATCGCTGGGCATCCTGATCAACAGCGCCGTCGTCAATCCGGAAGGCTTGAGCTACACGCTGTTCTACGCCTCCACCTTCATCTTCACGGGACTGGCCGTGTCGATCGCCATGCAGGCGGGCCTGTTCAACATCGGCGCCGAAGGCCAGATGTATTTCGGCGGCCTGGGCCTGACCCTGGCCATGCTGGCCTTCGACTCTTCCCTGCCCTGGTGGCTGCTGCTGCCCGTGGGGATGCTGGGCGCCGCCCTGTTCGGCGCCCTGTGGTCCTTCCTGCCCGGCTATCTGCAGGCCAAGCGGGGCAGCCACATCGTCGTCACCACCATCATGTTCAACTTCATCTCGGCCTCGCTGATGAACTTCGTGATCGTGAAATACCTGGTGCCGGCGGGCGAGCAGAATCCCGCCAGCCGCGCCTTCGCCGACGCCGCCGCCATGCCCCTGCTGAACCAGTGGCTGCCCGTGCTGGGCGAGACGCCGCTCAACATCAGCTTCTTCATCGCCATCATCGCGCTGGTGATCTACGGCGTGGTGACCACCCGCTCCGCCTGGGGCTTCAAGCTGCGCGCCACGGGCCTGAACCAGCACGCGGCCCACTACGCGGGTATCCGCATCAGCAAGATGATCATTACCGTCATGCTGATCTCGGGCGCGCTGGCCGGCCTCGGCTCCGTCAACGCCATCATGGGTTCGACCCACTACCTGAGCCTGAACTTCGTCAACGGCGCCGGCTTCGTCGGCATCGCCATCGCGCTGATGGGCCGCCAGCACCCGCTGGGCATCTTCCTCTCGTCCGTGCTGTTCGGCGCCCTGATCCAGGGCGGCTTCGACCTGTCGCTGGAAAAGCCGAACATCCCCATCGAGACCTTCATCTTCATCCAGGGCCTGATCATCCTCTTCTGCGGCGCCATGGAAAACTTCTACGCCCCGGCGATCGCCCGCCTGCTCAAGCGTAAAGGATAAGCATATGACTTTCGACGACCTCCATATCGCCAGCATCCTCGTCTCCACCGTGCGCAACGCGCCGGTGCTGATTTTCGCCGCCATGGCCGGCCTGTTCGCCGAGCGTTCGGGCGTGATCGACATCGGCCTCGAAGGCAAGATCCTCGCCTCCGCCTTCGTCTCCGCCGCCGTCGCCTTCGCCACCAAGAATCCGTGGTATGGCGTGGCGGCCGGCATGCTGGTGTCGGTGGCGCTGGCCACGCTGCAGGGCTATGTCGCCATCACGCAGAAGGGCAACCAGCTGGTGGCCGGCATCGCCGTCAACATCGCCATGAGCGGCCTGACCTTCGTCGTCGCCCAGTACTTCTTCCAGCAGGGCGGACGCACGCCGGACCTGGGCTCGGCGCGCCTGTTCGACGTGGTGCTGCCCGGCTCGGACGCGGTGGAGAACATCCCCTTCCTCGGCTGGTTCTACGCCCACCTGATCGGCGGCCATTCGGTGCTGGTCTACCTGGCCTTCCTGCTGGTGCCGGTGGTGCACTGGGTGATCTACCACAGCCGCTTCGGCCTGCGCCTGCGCGCCTGCGGCGAGAACCCCCACGCCGCCGACGCGGCCGGCATCAGCGTCGAGCGCCAGCGCTATCTGGCGATGCTGATCGCGGGCGTGCTGTGCTCCTTCTCCGGCGCCTACCTGGCCATCGTGCAGAGCGGCTTCTTCCTGCGCGACATGTCGGCCGGCGCCGGCTACCTGGCGCTGACGGCCATGGTGTTCGGTAACTGGCGGCCCTTCCACACCTTCCTCGGCTGCCTGATGTTCGGCTTCTTCGGCGCCGTGCAGATCCAGATCGAAGGCGTCGAGCTGCCCGTCATCGGCCGCATTCCCGGCTCGCTGATCCAGATGGTGCCCTACGTGGTGACGGTGGTCGTGCTGGCCGGCCTGATGGCCAAGTCGGTGGCGCCGAAAGCCCTCGGCACCCCCTTCGTCAAATCGCGCTAAGCGCGCCTTCCTCCGCGCGGCGTCCCTTCAGCGGGCGCCGCGCAGATACGCCAGCAGGTCCGCGATCTGCTGCTCGTCCTTGATTCCCCAGAAGCGCATCTTCGTGCCCGGCACCACTTCGCCGGGCGCGCGCAGGAAAGCGGCCAGCGTCCGCTCATCCCAGACGATGCCCGATTTCCGCATCGCTTCCGAATACTTGTAGTCGCTGGTGGCGGCGGCCCGGCGTCCGATGACGCCGTTCAGCTGCGGCCCATATCCCGCGCTCGCATACGGCCCGACCTGGTGGCAGGAGGCGCAAGTCTTGAACACCAGCTGCCCGCGCGCAGCATCGCCCACTGCTGCGCCCACGCCTGCGGCGCGGGCGAAAATCGGCAGCGCAGCCAGGATAAGTAAAAGACGTAATTTATTCATCGTAAATGTCTTGATGCTGTCGTATTTCGCAGGCACACTTTGCCTCGGAATTTGTTTTGTGACTTTAGGTAGAATGGGACTGTTCAAGGGAATACGCTTGCGCTGGGGCGCGCTGGCCGCCGCGCTGTGCTTGTGCACCGCCGCGCACAGCGCCGCCGTCAACATTGTATATCCGCTGACCGGCGGCGGCAGCGACGTCGACAGCCGCTACGACTACGACTGGGACGTGCTGCGCACAGCTCTGCGCAAGACCGAGGCCCGCTTCGGCCCCTTCACCATGGAGCAGTACAAGATCGCCATGTCGCCCCAGCGCATCGTGCAGGAACTGCGCACCGGGCAGGGCCACATCAACGTCTTCGCCCGCGCCACCGATCCGAAACTGGAAGAGCAATTCATCCCCGTGCGCCTGCCCATCGACCGCGGCCTGCTCGCCTACCGCCTCTTCCTCGTACGCCAGGCCGACCTGCCCCGCTTCGCCGCCGTGCGCAACCTGGACGATCTGCGCGCCCTGCGCGCGGGACTGGGCAAGGACTGGGCCGATATCGACATCCTGCGCGCCTCCAATCTGCCCATCGTGGAAGGCCGCACCTACGACGGCCTGTTCGCCATGCTGGCCGCCGGCCGCTTCGACTACTTCTCGCGCGCCGCCGACGAGGCCATGCGCGAACAGGACGAGCGCCAGTCCAAGCACCCGCAACTGGTGGTGGAGCCGACCCTGCTGCTGCACTATCCCCTGCCGCTCTACTTCTTCCTGCGCCGCGACGCGGAAGGCGAAGCGCTGGCCAAGCGCATCGAGGCGGGCATGGAAATCATGATCAAGGATGGTTCGCTGGACGCCCTGTTCGAACGCTACAAGCGCGACGTCATCAGCAAGGCGCATCTGAAGCAGCGCCGGATCATCAAGATCCCCAATCCCGGCCTGTCGCCGGAGACGCCGCTGTCGCGCACTGAGCTCTGGTACAACCCGCTCAACGCAAAATAAGCAGGGCCAAACGGGGCCGCCTGGCGCGGCCCCGCAAGCCTTACGGCCAGATCGCCTTCAGCAGCGCCGCCAGATGGTAGCCCGCGCGGATCATCTGCTCCTGCGCCACGTCGGCGCTGGCGGCGCGGTAATTGTCCGGCAGCGTCAGCGGCCAGACATTGCGCATCTTCCCCTTGTCGTCGGCTTGCTGCGCCATCGCGCCCGGCACGACGCCGTCAAACGCCGGCTTGGCCGCCATCAGCGCCTCGTCGGCCCATTGATAGGGCCAGCTGGCGGCATCGCCCGTGTTGGCGTCCACCACCGGCGCCATGGCAATCGCCATCTGCGCAAACTGCTGCGGCGAAGCGGCGCCCGAACGGCGCAGCACATCCTCCACCAGCACGAAGTCCCAGAAGGAGTGCAGGCCATGATTGGCGGAAGTGGATTCGCCCAGCACCGCATCGCTCACCAGCAAATCCTGCGCGCCGCGCGTGTCGAAAACCAGGCCATCCTTGATCTGCTCGCGGCTCTCCGGCACGGCAAAGCCGCCCGCCTTGGCCACATAGGCGCCGCCCATGTGCAGCGGCTGATGAATATCGCCCACCAGATGCGCCACCAGCAGCAAGGCCTGGCGCGGCGTGAAGTGGTGAGGATTGCTGGCATCGTCCGCCCTGCCCTGCAGCACGGCGATGGCCTGCTTCAGCACCTGCACCACGTCGTCGGCGCGGGTGCCGATGTCATGGTCGTGATAATGCGCCAGCTCGAACGGCACGTCCGCGTAGTGATAGCCGGCGTGGCCCGGATTGGCCGCCACATAGGCCACCATCTCCAGCGTCGGCGTGCCGCATCCGGCGGGCGGATTGACCTTCGCGCAGTCGGCCCACAGCGAGATCGTCTCCAGGCTTTCGCCCGGCTGCAGCAGCGCCGCCACATGCCGCTGCGCGCTGCTGCCCTGGATCAGCTGGTCCGCGATGGCGCCCACGGCGCGGTGTCCGTTGCTGCCCCAGGCCATGGCCGGAGCGCTGGCGACACAGCCAGCCAGGGCGCCTGCCAGCGCAAGCGCCGCCTTCAGCCGCCTCATTCCGGGCTGCCCTTGGCCGGACGCGGATACACCTTGCTGATGTCGATAGGCTGCGCGTAGGACGAGCTCCACTCCTGCTCATGCAGGGCGGCCAGACGCTGTGCCATCTTCTCGTTGCGCATCACGATTTCCAGATTGCGCGACAGGTCCATATAGCCGCCGCTCCAGTTGCTGGTGCCGACCCAGGCGATCTGATTGTCGATCACCATGGTCTTGGTGTGCGTGACGCGCGCGAACGGAATGAAGCCGCTGGAGGCCACCGGCAGGGTCACGATGCGCACTTCCACATTGGGCAGCACGGCCAGGCTTTTCAGGTAGTACTGCGCGGGCAGTTCCAGGTTCCAGTTGGAGACCATCAGCTTGATTTTCACGCCACGCTGGGCGGCTGCGCGCACGGCGTTGTCGATCACGGCGTAGTAAGGACGCGTGTGATTCGGACCATAGCTCAGCGGCGCGTAGTCCAGCAGCTGGATGCGTACCTCGCTCTTGGCTTCCGCCAGCAGCGCCGGCAGGCCTGTCTCCGAATCGCCCACGCCTTTTGGATTATAGGCATTGGGGCTGGAGAGCAGGAAGGCGCCCTGGCTGTAATCGGCCGCCACGCGCTCCGTGTTCAGCACCTTGGCCTTGCCGCCCGCCGCCACGGCGGCCTGCGCCGCCCAGTCCTGCTCGAACACTGCCTGCACCTGGCCCACGATCTTCGCATCGGTCACGCGCAGGCCCGTCTCGTGGATATGTTCGAAGGAGCGCCAGTCGAAGTTCTGGCTGCCCACATAGGCCGTGGCGCCGTCCACCACCATGTACTTGGCGTGCAGGATGCCGTTGCCCGTGATCTTGTTCACGTCGATGATGCGCAGCTCCAGATTGGGAATCGCCTTCAACTGATCGATGGTCGATTTTTCCGACAGGCCGACGCCCTTGGAATCGAGCAGGAAGCGGATCTTCACCCCGCGCTTGCCCGCCGCTTCCAGATGCTCGATCACCTTCTCGAATTTGCTGCCCGGATGGTTCACCACGTAGAACTGGCCCAGCACGATCTCCTTGCGCGCGCTGTCGAACAACTCGCTCCATACCGTGGCCGGGTCGCGCAGATCGTCGCTGTGCAGCGTGGTTTCCACCGGCGCTGTCTGCACCAGTTCAAAACCGGGAATGGAGAACTCTGCGCGGGCGCCGGCCGACGCGGCCAGCAGAACGGCGAACAAAACGGAAAGCTTAAAACGAAGCATGGAGAAGTCCTATGAACGGGGAAGAATTATTGAATACGCTTGATACGGTCCTGCGGCGCGCTGGCGCCCGCAGGCTTGCCATTCTGATCGCGCTGCACGAGGTAATTGGTCAGTGCGTCGATGTCGCGGATACCCGTGGGAGCGCGGTTGCTGCCGCCGGTAAAAGCCGGGAAAGCGTCGCCGCCTTCGGCCAGGAAGTTACTGACCACTACGCGATAAGGATCGTCCGGCTCCAGCGGCACGCCGTTCAGCATCACACTGCCGGCCACGATGCGATGGCCTTCCGGCTGGCGCGGATCGTATTCGTAGCTGAAGCCTTCCGACGGCTGCAGCAGGCCGCGCTTCTTGTCACGGCCGCCGAGGAATTGCTGTTCCAGCGCGGCGAAAATCTGCGCGCCCGTCATATTCATCGCCACCAGCGTGTTCGCATAGGGCAGCACCATCTGCGCCTGAACGGTGGTAACCAGCATGTTCGCGCCACTCTCCAGGTCCTGGCGCATGCCTTTGCTGTTCACAAAGGCTATCTGCGCGCCGAAATGATAGCCCGCCTGCAGCATGGAATCCGCCACCAGGTCGCCCAGCGCCGACTCGACGCTGCCCGGCAGCTCGCGCGGCACGGTGTGCACGGCCAGCCGCGCCACGGGGCGCGCCAGCACTTCCTCGCTGCGCGCGCGAACCCGGGCCAGATAGGCCGACAGCTCTGCGTTGTCCGCGTACTCGCCGAGCTTCACGATCACGTTCTTTGCGCTGGCCGCGCGCAGGGTATTGCTGGCCGTGTCCACTTCCAGCCGGATGCGCGACAACATATGGCCGCCCATCTCCGCCTGTGTCACCAGGCGGCCGTCCACGCGGCACAGATAGCCCTTGTGCGTATGGCCGCTGATCACCACGCGGATCGCCGGATCGAGGTGCTTGACCACGTCCACGATGGGTCCTTGCAGATGCGAGCATTCCTGCTGGTCAAAATTGTCGGTGGTGATCCCGCCCTGGTGGATCAGCACGACGAACACGCCCACGCCCTGCTTGCGCAGCTCGGGCAGGACGCGGTTGATGGCGGTGGCTTCGTCGATGAATTCCAGTCCCGCGATGCCGGACGGCGCCACCAGCTCGTCCGTGCCACGCAGGACAGCGCCGATGAAGGCTATCTTCACACCGTGCGCTTCCTCGATCTTATAAGCGGGCAGCACCGGCTTGCGCCTGACCATGTCGATCACATTGGCGGCCAGGTAGCTGAATTTGGCGCCGTCGTAACGGCTTTCGAATTTGCACGCCTTCTCGGGGCGGGGCGAGGCGCAGCCGCCCTTCTGTTGCCGCAGCAGTTCCGCGCGGCCCGGATCGAATTCGTGATTGCCCACGGAGCTGACGCGCATGCCCAGCAGGTCCAGCGCGCCGATGGCCGGTTCGTCGGCCCACATGGAGGAGATGGCGGGACTGGCGCCAATCAGGTCGCCCGCGCCGACCAGCATCAATTCGCTGTCGTCCTTGCGCCAGGCCTGCAGGGCGGCGCCGATGGCGTCGATGCCGCCGGCCTGGATGGTATGCTCCGACTCGCCGCCCGCGCTGGAATAAGCGAAGCGGCTGGCCTCCAGGTTGCCATGGAAGTCGTTCAGCGCCACCAGGTTGACCACCGCCGTATCCGGCGGCAGACGATGGGCGCAAGCGCTCAGCGCCAGCAGTGCGGCGGCCATCAGGGCCAGACCGCTATAACGGTAGGACTGCTTCATCAAATATCACTCCGGCGAGCCTATGACCTGAAACGACAACAGACCCCAAGGGGTCTGCCGCGTACTTATCATAACATCCGGCGGCAAGCCTGCCGCCACCGGATATCACGCGCTTAGAAGTCTGCGCGCAGGGTGGCCGACAGGTAGATCGGCGCGCCCAGGTTGTAGAACACGCTCACAGCCTTGATGCCATTGACCGCGGTGGCGTTGGTCTGCTGGCTGGTCGGGTTGCGATACTGCTTGTTGAACAGGTTCGACAGGTTCAGGGTCAGCTTGGGATTCTTCAGCGCGCCCGAGCTCTGGAACTGGTAGCCAGCGTCCAGGTCCCACAGCGTGTAGGCTGGCACTTCCTCGTCGTTGTTCAGCGTAGCCTGCTGCTTCGCGGTGTACTTGCCCTTGATACGGACGTACCAGTTGTCCGTCTCGTAGGAGCCGCTCAGGCCCGACTTCCACTTCGGCGACAGCGGATACTCGTTGCCGGCCGTTGGCAGGTACAGGAACTTCTTGTTGACCGTGTCGTAGCCGCCAATCAGATTGCTCTTGATCTCGGTGCTCAGGTAGCCCAGCGAGCCGTAGAACGACCAGCCGTTGACCGGGGTGTTACCCAGTTCCAGCTCGGCGCCCTTGTTACGCACATTACCCACGTTGGTGTAGGTGCTGGTCAGCGTGTTCGGATCGATCGCGTTGGCCTGGCGGTTACGGAAGTCGGTGAAGAAGAAGGTGGTCGAGGTGGTGATCGCCTTCGTCTGGTGACGGTAGCCGAAGTCCAGGTCCCACGACGTTTCCGGCTTCACATTGCTGACGATGGATGCGACGCCGTTGTTGACCACGACGTTGTTGCCAGTGGTGGCGAACACGAAGTTAGGCGGTGCGCGGAAGTTCTTGGCCAGGCTGGCGAACAGCTGGTCGTCGTTGGTCAGGCGGTAGCGCGCGCCGAACTGCGGCAGCACGTCCGAGTATTCCGGCGACAGGTGGTAGTACAGGGCCGAGTTGAAGCCTTCGTTCGGGTAGTTGGTGAAGTCGCGCTTCACGTGCGGGGTGCGCACGCCAACGTTGATCAGCACCTTGTCGTCCAGCAGGGAGATGGTGTCCTGCAGGAAGGCCTGGTAGGCGGTGCTGATGGTGCGCCAGTCACGCGACTCGTAAGGCGTGCCGTCCGGACGGTTGATGTCGCCGTCGCGCAGCCAGGCGTCGGTCGGGTTGCCGTTGGCGTCGATCAGGCCCATTGGACCGGTCTGGCGGTGGGTCGCGCGCTCATACCAGATACCGGCCAGCACCTGGTGGTCGCCGATGTTTTCGATAATCGAGGTGGTGACACCAGGACGCTGGGTGCGGGTGATGCTGCCGCTGTAGACCAGTACTTTGTCCAGGGTGTCGCCGTCGCCGTTCAGGTCCACGCCGGCGGTCAGCTTGCCGGTGGCGGGATTCAGGAAGCCCGATTCCGACATCAGCTTTTCCTGCACGCCGCCGGTGCCGTAGCCGTACCAGAAGTAAGGCACAACCTTGATGTCGGTGTTGTCGTTCAGGCGGAACTTGGCGGTGGCCGAAGCGATCACGTTTTCGAACGGGTTCAGCGCCAGCTTGTAGAAGGAGTCGGCGTTGGCTGGCAGGGTGTCGTTGCCCGCCTTGCCAGGGCTGGCCGGCGCGCGGCCGGTGAACACCGTCGAGTAGTCGTAGTAGTAGCCGTGTGCTTTCAGGTCAGCCAGGCTGAAGGTGCTGATGTTGTTGTTGATGGCCTTGTTGTACAGGATCGTGCCATGGATGTAGTTGAAGCGGTCCCAATCGTAGTTGAAGCCGATATCCATGTGGTCGCGGTTGGCCTTGCCCAGACCTTTCCACTTGCTCGCTTCAGCGTGCGAGTAGGAAATGAAGACCTTGGCGCGGTCGTCGAGGAAACGGCCGGTGTCGTAGCGCAGGTAGGTCTTGAACATGTTCAGACGGCCAACGGTCTGCATGTAGCGGATACGCTGCTTGTCTTCCGGATCGCAGGTGGTGATGCCGAAGTTGCCGCCGGTGGCGCCCACTTGCGGCGAATCAACGTCGGTCGAACCCTGGGTCACGAACTCGGAGCAGGTGTTTTCCTCGTCCACGAATTCCTGTGGGAACACAGCGAAGTTGCCCGAGTCGTTGACTGGCACGCCGTTGATGGTGGCGCCGATCTGGTCGCTGTTAAAGCCGCGCAGGGTCAGGCCGCCGCCGAACAGGCCGGTGGCGTCATAGCTGTAGGTGTTCACTGATGGCATCAGGCTCAGCGCATCGTAGGCGTTGCCGGTCGGGCGCTGCTTGGCCAGCTCTTCAGCGGTAACCGTGCTGCGCGCCTTTGGCGCATCTTCCTGCACCATCAGGCCCATACCAACCTTGCGGCCGGTGATGGTGACCACGTCGGAGGAGGCGGCGGCAGGGGCTTCGCTGCCTTCGTCGGCGGCGTAGGCGGCCATGCAGGCCATCTGGCAAGCCAGCGCAACCAGTGTCAGGCGCAGCTTGGGTTTCTTATGAAAAGCGGATTGCATTTGAAAAACTCCCTTTTGTGAAATTATTTTGCGTCTTACTACTACAGAACTTTTTTATTGCCCACGGCCCAGATGTGCCGACGAAATCACGGCGCATGCTGCGGTGCAGCGTGGGAGTGTAAATGATTATTATTTCATGGCTGTGACATCACGATGACAACATTGTGACGCTGGAGGGTGGCGGAAACGCCTGTTTGACAAGCCAAATATTGCTCTTTTGGCTCAAGCCCGCGCACTATGCAGGAAGCCAAAAATACTGACAAATACGAATTACTTTAGAAATTCATATTCAAAAGATATAAATCGGAGGGTAGGCGGCAAAAGTTCCGAAAAAAGGGGATGAGTCACAAACAAACTGATCAACAAGCACCGTGAACATGAATTTTATTCATAAATAGTTTTGTAACAGTAAAAGCCTTCTTACCAACATTTGTCGTATCCACACGACAAACTTACAATTTGATAGTTATTCTTGAATACATGACAAGCCAAATGTGACCCGGACTTGCGAAGGAAAAAAACGATGACACGCGGGCCGTCTTGTTGATTTTTTGCGACAAGATGGCCCGGGAAGGAGACGGATCAGTGTCCGGCGTGGGAAGCGGCGGCCGCGATTTCGGCCTCAAATTTGGCGAACTTTCCGTCAAGCGCCTTGATCAGGCGTTGTTTGTCGGCTTCCGCCAGGAAGGAATAGCGCAGGCTGTCATATGACAGTTTCTTAACTTCGGCGTAATCGGGCTTGTAGCGGCTGGCGTACAGAACGTACTCTCCGGAAAGATTATTACGCGATACACCCGCGTCATCGGTGGCGATGACAAAGGGCACGCCGTACTTGCGATACAAGGTCACGGGGTGGGCGTCACCCTTGATGCCCAGGATGAAGTCATTACTGCTCAGATTGACTTCAACGGCGATCTGCTTATCGTGCATCTTTTTCATAGTCCCCAGGGCGTCCGTTTCGTGGGCGATGTCCATGCCATGGCCGATGCGGCCGGCGCCGGCGATGTCGATGGCCTCGCGGATATGGAAGGTCAGGCCCTCGGGCGGAACCATGCCCAAAGCCAACTCCCCTGCATGCAGGGAAAGTTTGACATTCGGGTATTTGGTTTTCAGGAATTTAAACATTTGCATGTGCATTGTGTAATCGCGCATGGAAACGTTGGCGCTCTCCTGGCCCACGATATTGGCGCCGACGATCTTCGGCTCGGCCTGCGCCAGCTTGAAACTGGACACCATCTGCGCGAATACCTGCGACGGCGACAGGAAGCGCAGGGTGAAGGGCTGGAAGCGCATGGTGAAGCTGGCGTCGTCGATGCCGGCACTGCCCGTGCGGACGTTGTCCAGGTAGGAGGCGATCCAGCCGTTGAAGCCCTTGTCCTGTTCCAGCTTTGCCATCCAGTCGGCCAGCATGGCGTCCGTCACGCCGCCGGACAGGGCCTGCTTGTCGAAGTCCTCGTTCTGGGCGATGGGCGCGATCTCGAACACGGTTTCGATATAGCTCAGGTTTTCCTGGATGGCGCGCTGCTTCAGGCGCTGCAGCCCGTCCTGCGCGTGGTTCGAGGCAACCGGATTAAAGTAAGGGAAGGTGTCGAAGAACTGGCGATCCGGCGGCGATTGCACGGCGCTGTGGTTATAGAAGTCCTTGACCGACCAGTGCTGCAGCAGATCCGTCAGCACGGCGTTGTTGTTCATGACGTCCGCGCCCGTCATGCATACCGTATGGTCGATAGGCTTGGCGTCAGTCTCGATCATGAAGGTATTCCGGTTGATGCAGTAGTGCTGCTTGTCGACCCATTCCAGATACTGCTCGGCGTAGATCGCACCCGAGTAGTGGTGGTGCAGATCGCCGCCCTTGGGGAACATGGTGAAGAACATCGTCAGCTCGGCCAGTTTCGGCTGGCCCGCGACCAGCGATGCGAAGTGGCGCTTGGTGATTTCTTCATTGCTGGCGGCTTGTACGGTACAGCTCATGACCGCGGCGGCGGCAAACAGCGTCAGGGCGATTTTTTTGTTCATGGATTGTTCTCGCTGGTTTTAAGTTTTTAGTCTTCACGCACATGCACCTGGCGTCCCGCGCTGACGGTGGCGGCGACGGCGCGGTCGTCGCCCAGCAGGGCCAGCGCAAACAGCAGTTCTTCCAGGCTCTCGCTGCGGCTGGTACGGCGCTGAAGCAGCGGCGTCGCCTGCGGATCGAGCACGATGAAGTCCGCTTCCGCGCCGGGGGTGAAGCTGCCGATTGTGCCCTCCAGCTGCATGGCGCGCGCGGCGCCCAGCGTGGCCAGGTAAAACATGCGCAAAGCGGGCAGATAACTGCCCTTCAACCGCGCTACTTTATAGGCTTCACCCATCGTTTGCAACATGGAGAAGGAGGTGCCGCCGCCCACGTCCGTCGCCAGCGAAAGCAGCATGCCGGCATCGTCGGCGCGGGCGAAGTCGAACAGGCCGCTGCCGAGGAAGGTGTTGGATGTGGGGCAGATGGCGGCGGCGGAATGGGTCTGCACCATGCGCTGGCGGTCCTCGTCGTTGAGCCAGATGCAGTGGCCGTACATGGCGCGCGGACGCATCATGCCGTATTGGTCGTACACGTCGAGGTAGCTGCGCGAATGGGGGAACAGGTCGCGCACCCATTTGCACTCGTCCTCGTTTTCCGAGACGTGGGTCTGGATGAAGGTGTCCGGATAGCGCTGCGCCAGTTCACCCGCCAGCTGCAGCTGCCGTTCGGTGGACGTGGGCGCAAAGCGGGGCGTGATGGCATAGAGCTGGCGGCCTTTGTTATGCCACTTCTGAATCAGCTGCTCGGTGTCGCGCGCGCCGGATTCCGCCTCGTCGCGCAGGAATTCGGGACAGTTCCGGTCCATCAGCACCTTGCCCGCCACCATGCGTAGATTGCGCCGTTCGCTGGCGGTGAAGAAGGCGTCCACCGAGGCGGGATGCACAGTGCAGTAGACCATGGCGGTGGTGGTGCCGCAGCGGAGCAGCTCGTCGAGAAAGAACTCGGCCACCGCCGCGCCGCGCTGCGGGTCGCTGAACTGGCGCTCGGTGGGAAAGGTGTAGGTGTCCAGCCAGGGCAGCAGGCCGGGTGCGGGCGAGGCGATCATGTCCGTCTGCGGATAGTGCAGATGGGTGTCGATCAAGCCCGGCGTAATCAGCTTGCCGCAGTAGTCGTGGATTGGGGTGCCGGGAGGGAGGCCGGCGTGCAGCGCAGCGTAATCGCCGATGGCCTGCACTTTGCCGTCGGCGACGAGCAGCAAGCCGTCTTCATGCCATTCGTGGGCTGGCGTGTGAAAAGCGGGATCGGCAGTAAAGTGCAGCAGGCTGGCGCGATAAGCTTCCATGACTGCCTTTCTTTCCAAGAGCTAGTGCGTGCGCTGGAGTGCGAACGGCAGCGGGACGACGGCAGCCGGTTGCGATATTTTCGATTGTACGACAGTGGCGGCTTGCTGGGCTTCCCATACCATCAGCAGCTGGGCGCAGACAGAGATGGCGATGGCGGCGGGCGATTTGTTATGGATGCCCGGCAGGCCGATGGGGCAGACCATGGCGCTGATGCGGTCTTCCGGCACACCACGGGCGCGCATGCGACGCTCGAACTGCACGCGCTTGGTGTGGGAGCCGATCAGGCCGAACCAGCCCACGTCGGCGCGGGCGAGAATGGCTTCGCTCAGGCGCTGGTCGAGCGCATGGTTGTGGGTCATGACGAGATAGCTGGCGCCCTGCGGCGCTTGCGCGATCAGCGCTTCCGGTGTGTCGGATGCCTCCACGGTGACGTTGGACGGAATCTCGGCGGGGAACATGTCTTCGCGCTCGTCGATCCAGGTGACGGTGCACGGCAGCTCGGCCAGATGGCGCACCAGCGCCGCACCTACGTGTCCTGCGCCAAACAGCAGCAGATGCGCACGCGGCGCAAGGCAGGCATCCAGCAGCCAGCGCCGCCCCGCCTCGTCGCGCACAACGCAGGTGCCGCGCTCGCGCATGGCCGCTGACAGGACGCCGCTTGCGCCACCTGATCGGCCACCTGCGTAGCCGCCTGCACTTCGGGCGGCGCTGTCACTTGCGCTTCCGGTGCCACCCGCGCGCTCAGTGCCTGTGGCGTTCAGCGCGAGAGACGGCGCCGGACTCGCCGCACCAGCAAGTTGCTCCCCATCTGGGCCGTATAGCGCGGCGCTCGCGACGCCGTCGATGGCGCTCACGCGCCAACAATTCTCGCCGCGCCGGGCCGCCAGCGCGGACAGCACCTCCCGCAGCTGCGCGTCGACGCGCTCAAACGCCAGATGCACCACGCCGCCGCAGCACTGCCCCAGCGTTGGCCCGAGCGCGAACCGCTCCAGCCGCACCGCAGCCGAAGCTGGCGCCGGCTCCGCAGCCGTAGGCTCTACCGAAGCCGTGGCCGTGAGCGCCCTTGCTGCCGCTGTTGCTGCCGCCGCAGAAGTAGCGCTCGCGCCCGCCTGCCGCAGCATGCTGCGCGCAATATCGACCGCGCACATCTCCAGATGCCCGCCACCGATGGTATCGAACTGCCCGTCAGCGGTCACCAGCATCTTCGCCCCCGGCTCGCGCGGGCCGGAGCCTTCCACGATGGCCACCGTCACCAGCACCGCCGGAGCATCCGTCACTGCTGATAACCAGTCGTTCACGATTCCCCCGCTCCCGCCACCGCCGCAATCGCGCGCAGAATTTCTTCGCTGGTGGCGGGCGCATTCAGCGGCGGATTCACTTTATGCCCGCCCACGCTGGAAATCGCATCCCTAATCGCAAAGAACACCGAGAACGGCAGCAGCAACGGCGGCTCTCCCACCGCCTTGGAGCGATGAATACTATCCTCCACATTCCGGTTCTGGAACAGCTTCACACGGAAATCCTCCGGACAGTCCGATACACCCGGAATCTTGTAAGTCGAAGGCGCATGCGTCATCAGCTTGCCCGCCGGGTTCCACCACAACTGCTCGGTGGTCAGCCATCCCATGCCCTGAATGAAAGCCCCTTCCACCTGCCCCAGGTCGATGGCCGGATTCAGCGACTGCCCCGCGTCGTAAAGCGCATCGGCCCGCAGCAATTTCCACTCTCCCGTCAGCGTATCGACCACCACTTCCGATACCGCCGCCCCATACGCGAAGTAGGAGAACGGATGCCCGCTCATCGTCTTGGGATCCCAATGCAGATTCGGCGTGGCATAAAACCCGTCCGACCACAGCTGAACCCGCGCCAGATAAGCCTTCTGCACCAGCTCCGCAAACGGCACCGAGTGGCCGTTCACATGTACCGCATTATCATAAAACTCCACCTGCTCCGCCGCGCCGCCATACAACTTGGCCGCATGCGCTGCCAGACGCTCACGGATCTGCCGCGCCGCATCCTGCGCCGCCTTACCGTTCAAGTCCGCGCCGGTGGACGCCGCCGTGGCCGAGGTATTGGCCACCTTCCCCGTATCCGTCGCCGTCGCCCGCACATGATGCAGGTCGAGCCCCAGCTCATGCGCCACCACCTGATTCACCTTGGTGTTGATGCCCTGTCCCATCTCCGTGCCGCCATGATTGACCAGCACCGAGCCATCCACGTAAACATGCACCAGCGCGCCCGCCTGATTCAGGTGCGTGACATTGAAGGCGATGCCGAATTTGACCGGCGTCAGCGCCAATCCCTTCTTCAGCAAAGGGCTGCTCTGGTTATAGGCCTCCACCGCAGCACGGCGAGCGCGATATTCGCTGCTCTGCTCCAGCTCCGCCACCAGCTCCACGATGACGTTATCGACTACCTCCTGCCCATACGGCGTGACATTGCGCTCCGTCTTGCCATAGAAATTCAGGCGCCGGATATCCAGCGCATCACGCCCCAGGTTGCGGGCGATTTCGTCGATCACATACTCGATGGCGATGGCGCCCTGCGGCCCGCCAAAGCCCCTGAAGGCCGTATTCGACTGCGTATTCGTCTTGCCGCAGGCGGCGCGGATATCGGCATCCGACAGATAGTAGGCGTTGTCGAAATGGCAGACGGCCCGCGTCGCCACCGGCCCGGAAAGGTCGGCGGAGAAGCCCGCACGCAAAGTCATATCCACGCACGCGGCCAGAATCCGGCCATCGTCGTCATAACCCACTTCGTACTCGTAATAGAAGCAGTGGCGTTTGCCGGTGACAAGCATATCGTCATCGCGGTCCGCCCGCAGTTTGACCGGCCGCCGCAGCTTGTTCGCCGCGATAGCCGCACATGCCGCCCACAAGGCCGACTGCGACTCCTTGCCGCCAAAGCCGCCTCCCATGCGCCGGCATTCCACCTGCACCTTATGCGAATGCACGCCCAGCGCATGCGCCACCACATGCTGCATCTCGCTCGGATGCTGGGTCGAACACTGCACCAGCATGCCGCTGTCTTCCTTGGGCACGGCGTAGGCGATCTGCCCTTCCAGATAAAACTGCTCCTGCCCGCCGACGAACAACTGACCCTTGACCGAATGCGGCGCTTTCTCAAACGCCGCCTTGTAGTCGCCACGCTGCAGATGCATCGGCGGCAGCACATAGGATTCAGCAGCCTTCGCCTCCTGCGGCGTGAAGATGGCAGGCAACTCGTCGTAAGTGATGACAGCCTTGCGCGCCGCCCTGCGCGCGTTATCGTGCGTATCGGCGACCACGACGAAAATGGGCTGCCCCACATACAGCACTTCACCAGCCGACAAAATCGGATCATCGTGGATGATGGGACCGCAGTCGTTCACGCCGGGGATATCGTCCACCGTATAAACGCCGACCACGCCGGGACAAGCGCGAACAGGCGCAAAGTCCATACCCGTGATGCGCGCATGCGCCTTGGCCGATAAGCCCAGCGCCGCATGCAGCGTGCCTTGCAGCTCGGGGATATCGTCCGTGTAAGTGGCCTGCCCCAGCACATGCAGCTCGGCCGATTCATGCGGACGGGGGACGCCGACCGCCTTCCATGCGGCCTTCGCCGAAGCAGCGTCCGCAGGATTCGCTTTCAATTCAGGGGCGCCGGGATGATTCATGATGGCTCCTTTCAGGCGCGGCAGGCAAAGACATTGACGGCGTCGGGCGCCAGCGGCGTATCGACGCGCGTCTCAAACCAGAAGCGGCGCAGCAGGTTTTGCGCCGTCTGCATGCGGTATTCGCCGGAGGCGCGCATGTCGGTCAACGGCGCGTAATCCTGCGCCAGCAAAGCCATCGCGGTACGCAGTGCGTCTTCATTCCAGGGCTGGCCGTTCAGTGCCGCTTCCGCCTTAGCGGCGCGTTTGGGCGTTGCCGCCATGCCGCCGAAAGCGATACGCGCCCCCACAATACGCTCACCTTCCAACCGGAACGCAAACGCCGCGCAGACGGCGGAGATATCCTGATCGAAGCGCTTGGCCAGCTTGTAAGTGCGGAACTGCACGCCAGCGCGCGGCAGCGGCACACGCACCGCTTCCACGAATTCGTCGGGACGCATGTCCTTCTTCTGATAGCCAAGATAGAAGTCTTCCAACGCCAGCACCCGCTGTCCACCTGCGCCGCGCAGCACGACCTGCGAACCGAGCGCGATCATCCACGGCATGGAATCGCCAATCGGCGAGCCGTTGGCGACGTTGCCGCCCAGCGTGCCCGCATTCCGGATTGGCAGAGAGGCAAAGCGCTGCCACATCTCGCCCAGTTGTTCGGGATAGTGCCGGCACAAGGCCGCATAAGCATCGTTGAGCGACACGCCCGCGCCGATCTCCAGCATGTCGTTCGCTTCACACACGGACTTCAGCTCGCGCACCTGGCCCAGATAGATGATGTCGCCCAGATCGCGCATCTGCTTAGTGACCCACAGGCCCACGTCCGTGGAGCCGGCCAGCAGCGTCGCACCGGGATGCGCGGCGCGCAGCCGCACCAGCTCATCCAGCGTGCGTGGCGCATGGAAGCTGCGACCAGCGGCGCTGTAGCTCATGCTCTTTTCGCGCCTCAGCGCCAGCAGCTGCCGCTTCAATGCGGCGCGATCGAATGCCACTTTCGGCAACTCCGTCATGCGCTGCGCGGCGTCGATGATGGGGCGATAGCCCGTGCAGCGGCACAGGTTCCCCGACAGGCAATCATCAACCTCCTTGCGGCTGGCGCGCTGGCCGTCGCGATCAAGGTAGAGGCCCCACAAGGACATCACAAAGCCCGGCGTGCAGAAGCCGCACTGCGAACCGTGACATTCCACCATCGCCTGCTGCACGGGATGCAGCGCGCCATCCGGCTGCTGCAAATCCTCGACCGAGAACAGCGCCTTGCCGTCCAGCGCGGGCGTGAACTGGATGCAGGAGTTCACCGCCTTCATTTCCAGCTCGCCGTCTTCCGTCAGGCTGCCAACGACCACTGTGCAGGCGCCGCAGTCGCCCTCGGCGCAGCCTTCCTTGGTGCCTGTGCAGTGCAGATCTTCGCGCAGATGCTGGAGCACGGTCTGCGTGGTCGCCGCGCCGTTCACCTCATGCAGCTTGCCGCGATAGTAGAAACGGACCGGATCAGACATTGGCTTCCCCTTACCCTGCGAACGGATGCACCTTGTGCCAGTGCTCCGCAATATCGATGCGGCGCGCGACCCACACATTGTCGTGCTTCTGCACATAGTCGAGGAAGCGCGCCAGTGCCGCCGCCCGCGCGGGACGTCCCACCAGGCGGCAGTGCAGGCCGATGGACAGCATCTTCGGCTGGTTCAGCCCATTCGGATCGCCTTCCGCATACAGCACGTCGAAGGCATCCTTCAGATAATCGAAGAACTGCGTGCCCGAGTTGAAGCCCTGGGCGGCGGCGAAGCGCATATCGTTGGTATCCAGCGTATAAGGCACGATCAGCTGCGGCGCGACGGCGGGCTTGCCGTCCGCGCCCGTGTAGTCGACCTTCTTCCAGAACGGCAGATCGTCGCTGTAATCGTCGGCGTCGTAGCGGAAGCCGCCATGCTCCACCACCAGCTTGCGCGTCTGCGGCGAATCGCGGCCCGTGTACCAGCCCAGCGGCGCACTGCCCGTCATCTCCTTGATGATCTCGACCGCCTCCTTCATGTGGGCGCGCTCGGTGGCTTCGTCCATGTTCTGGTAAGAGATCCAGCGCAGGCCGTGGCAGGCGATTTCGTGGCCCAGTTCCTTGAACGCGGCCACCGCTTCTGGATTGCGCTTGAGCGCCATCGACACGCCGAAAATCGTCAGCGGCATCTTGCGCATCTCGAACATGCGCAGCAGGCGCCACAGGCCCGCGCGCGAGCCGTATTCGTAGATCGTCTCCATGCTCAGATGGCGATTGGGGAAGGCCGCTGCGCCGATGATCTCGGACAGGAAGGTTTCCGACGCCGGATCGCCATGCAGCACATTGTTTTCCGCGCCCTCCTCGTAGTTCAGCACGAACTGCAGGGCCACGCGGGCGCGGTTGGGCCATTGGGCGTGCGGCGGCTTGGGGCCGTAGCCGATCATGTCGCGCGGGTAGTTGTCATAAGTCGTCATCGTCAGTCAAGGAAAGGGCATGAAGAATATACGGCCAATCATATATTGCCTCGTTGGCATCGGTATATGATTTGCTGAATATGCACTTTCACTTCCACATATAGGACAGATCATGGGAAAGCTCAGTACCCACGTACTTGATATCACTGTAGGCAAGCCCGGCGTGGGCGTCAAAGTCGCGCTGTATGCGGTTGGCGCGCAGGGGCGCACGCTGATCAAGGCCGACGTCACCAACAGCGACGGCCGCTGCCCACCCTTCCTCGAAGGCGAGACCTTGCAGGCGGGGAAGTACGAGCTGGTGTTCGGCGCGGGCGACTACTTCGCCGCGCGCGGCGTGGAAATGCCGTCGCCGCGCTTCATCGACGAAGTGACGTTATCATTCGGTATCGCCGATCCGGCGCAGAACTACCATGTGCCCCTGGTGGTGTCGCCATGGGCCTATTCCACTTACCGAGGGAGTTGATATGCCGCTTATCCGCATCGCCGTTGCCAAGGGCACGACGGCTGAAGTCAAACAAGCCGTCTCCAACGCCGTGCACACCTCGCTGGTCGAGGCCTTCAACGTGCCGGAGCTGGACAAATTCCAGATCATCACGGAGCACGGCGCGGACGACCTGGTCTGCACGCCCGAATACCTCGGCATCAAGCACACGGCCAATGTGGCGATGATTCAGATCACCGCCAACGAAGGCCGCACGACGGACTTGAAGAAAGCGCTCTACCACGCCATCGCCACCCGCATCGCCGCCAGCACCAATATCCTGGCCTCCGACGTGATCATCAATCTGCTAGAAGTCAAGAAAGAGAATTGGTCCTTCGGCAACGGCCTGGCGCAATACGCACCGGCCGAATAAGAAGCGGCGTCAAACTTAAGTTAATATAATGATCAGATTATGTTAACTTTATCGGAGACGCGATGCCTGTGGAAACTGCGGTACCCCACGCTTACCTTCTCAACTACGATCCCGCGACCATCACCGGAGCGATTGTGTGGGGTGTGGTCGCGGGCGTCATTACGTCTGCCGTCCTTTTGCTTTGCAGCCAAATCTTCCAGAATCTTTTACTCCCCTGGTACCAGAACCTTATTTACAACGGCGTCGATCTGCGCGGCAAATGGGTATCGCAGAAGACTTTCGCCGGGGAAATTACCTACCATTACACGCTGATTCTGGAGCAAAGCGCACACAACCTGAGCGGATCCATGAGCATCGTCAAGATGAATTCGCAGGCCGGCCCTCCGGGCGGCCACATGGGCGACTATGTTCAGGGATTCAAAGCCAGTGGCGTGACATGGGAGGGATTCGTCACCGTAAATATGACCAGCGACGATCGCCGCAGCCTTTCATTTGTCACCACCCTGCTCCAGGTGCGCAACCGCGGACAGGCGCTGGTTGGCCACATGGCTTATCGCAGTTCGGTGGTTGATCAGGTCGATTCAGAAGACATCACCTGGACACGAAGCTAGCTGACGTCATTCGGGGTCAGGTCTGCCTTTCCGCCACCTCCCGCAGAGTTCCCGTGGGAATTCGTGCATTTTTCAATCGGACAAAATGTTATCCTGATTGCCATGGCCGAGAACGGCCGGAAGTGGACCTATTGACTAACTGCTCAAGATCGATTGGCAACCTCAACACCTAGAACCAATGAACCTGTGTCGTTATTTTGTTATAAGTGCCTTGATGGTCTTGGCAGCGTCTCACACCGCTGCTGCAGAATATAATGGCTTCAAGGTCGATGAGTCCAAAGAACGCCTGTCGCACGAAGCGCAAGAGTCGCTGTTCAAGCAGATCGACATAATCGAATCCGCTGCCCTGCCTCGGGCGGTGCTTGACGCAATGAAACAGACGCCGGTTGTCATCGACCCTGAGCTGCGCGGCAATCCGGGGATTTTCGCGATTCGCGATGGTGTCGCGTCCGTTTATGTGCAACCTATCGAATTTCCCCTGAACAAGCCGATATTGCTGCATGAATTTCTGCATGCTTATCATTTCCGCGTGATACACCTGGATCGGCTTGAAATCCTGGAAGAGTTTCAACTAGTCAAACATTCCAGCCTGTTTCCCGCACGCTTCCAGTCCGCGCATTTCCTAGAAAATGCCAAGGAGTTCTTCGCAGTCACCGGCACCTTGTACCTGTTCGGTAATATCCAACAGCCGCCGTTCGATTGTACAGTGCTGTCGCGCTTGCGCCCGCAATACCTGAAGTTCTTGGCCGATCAGTTTGGCCCACCGCGCTGCCCCGGACTAGCGGACGCAACGTCGGCCAGCGATCATTGATAACTGCATGTCGTGCCACGCCGAGCACCGCTCTGCACGAGGCCAGAGATCTGGAGTACGTGGATAACCGCATGCGGCCAGAAGCTGACAAGTTAACTTTACAGATAATTTTGGTGGGTGTTTAGATGACGTCCAGTGTGCTTCAAGACGTAGCGGCTTTCGAAAAAAGGCTTGGCCTTCCACAGAATTTCTACACTGATCTGTTGAAAAATGATGACTGGTCTTTTGTCGTGAAGCTGAATGCTTTGGTTGAGGCCGCGTGTACTCATGCGCTATCTGTGCGTCTGCACGCTCCTGAGCTAGAGGGCGCATTTGCGCATCTGGATCTGGCAAATTCGAAGTGTGGCAAGGCAAGCTTACTTCGACAATTGAATGCACTAACAGGCGACCAAGTCACCATTATTCGCCAACTTGCCGAACTGAGAAATGGTCTTGTGCACAACGTTCGTAATGTTGCATTTAGTTTGCCGCGCCACGTAGGTGCAATGGACAGGAAGCAATTTACGTCCTTCGCTAAGGCTTTTGGCCACGGTCTGGCGGATACAATTTCCCTTGGCGGGCCTCCAATGACCCGCGAGGAATTTGTGAAAATGGCACCTCGCTTTTCAATTTGGGTAACTGTGGCCGAGGTAATAGCGTGTCTCTATTTGGAGCTCGAGGTGGCCGTCATTAGCCTACAAAGGCTTGCTATAGCTGAATTACGTGATTTAACCGGCGCAAGAGATTAAAGTAAACATTGAGCTGCTTTGGACAGCAATTTTTTGGCTTGCCTGACTCCGGTGGCGGCCAGGAGCTGACGTTGCAGCCAATAGCCGCGCCATTTGTGATGACAGCCTGATGATGAAACTGGGTACGCTCAAGGCTATAGGACATAATTTCGCAGACTCTTTTGCGAGCGGAATTGGACTGCTGATCGGATACTACGCCATGGATGTATTTGCAGAGGCAGCGGCGGCAAAAGAAGGACACGTTACGGTGGACTTTTTGAATGCAACCACGTCGGGCTCTCCAGCTTCTGAAAGCCTGCAACGTGCAGTTGGTCTCTATCGGGAGGCATTGCCTGAATTCTGCGCAAGGCATGGGTTTGATTTTTCGAGTATTAGGACTCTGCAGGCCAGATTTGGAACGGATGCAGTTTATGGTCCACATTTCACCGTGACAGTAGAGAACCGCGTCGGTCGGCGATCAATTGACCGATACATTGGAAGACCAGGAAAGCGGTTACGTCGCGTGCATAGAAAATGACGGGATGTGCGCTTCCGGCCAAGAGCGGACGGCGATTTTTTTGCATTTCAAGAGGAACGAACACGTTAGAGGTATGAAAGACATCGAAGAAATTATCGCTGCACTTGTAATCATTGATTCCCAATCGCTTGGTACGCCGCTGACTTTTCCTGCAGTAGACGTTCGTTCCCAAAACGGCGAGGTAGTAATTTCAGGAAATAAGACTGGTCTTCAACATTTGGCCTTACAGTTGCTGAAGATATCGAACAATAGTGTAGTCGGAGCACACTACCATTTGGATGCGGCATCGATTGCCGATGTAGCCGAGACTAATGTGATTTTCACGTTGGCCGGTGCATCCAAATGACACTATCGGCCAGGAGCAGCCGGCCACGCAAGACAAGCGAGATACCGCGCATTGCAGAGAACAACTAGCAGAGTAGATTTTATGCCCACCACCACAGGGAATCGAGCGCTTACCTCAGAAGAGCTACGCCTGGCCCGTTGGATGCTCGAACACGGTACCGATGAGGCTTCGGCATTTCTTCCGCAGCTTGACCTTGCGGAGGTCACTCCATGGAAATGTCCCTGTGGCTGCGCTAGCATTGACTTCCAAATACAAGGGAAGCCTTTGCCTCCGCCAGGGGTTAATATTCTGGGAGACTATATGGTTGGTAAAGGTAACGATGTGAGTGGCGTATTTATATTTGAGAGTGGTGGCCTGCTGAGCGGAATAGAGTTTTATGGACTAGGCGGTGATGCACTTCAGGCTTTGCCTGGGATTGATGAGCTACGTCCGTTTGGATAATGCGGATTGCTCATATCGGCCACAAGCTGCCTGTGAGCTATCGCATGTAAGGGGGCTCGACATTTCGAAATTTCTACTATCGTTACTCCTTGCAATGGTTTCAAATCTCGCGCTTGCGGGCTATGACGTTCATGTCACCCGAAAGCCCCACTGGGCCGATACCAATGGCCCGCGAATCACGTTTACAGAGTGGCAGAGTTACGTGGAGGGAGATAAAGCGGTCCAGCCAGACAAACAGAACACCGGGAATGATTTCATTGTTTCCGTTGGAGGTGAGTCGTTCCCGTTATGGTATGAGCCCAAGTTTGGCGAACTGAGGACTACAGACCCATCGAAGAAGGCGGTCGCCAAGCTGGTAGAAATTGCTGCAACACTAAAGGCCAAAGTCCAGGGTGATGATGGCGAGCTCTATAGCGAGAAGTAGCATTCGGCTAAATGCCGCAGCCCGGCTCAGCAGAACCGTTGCCATGAATTGTGATAATTGGTGCATTTTCCATGGTCGATTTTCGTTAGACTTCCATCCTTCCTTCAGCTTTCCCCTGGGCGAACAATATGAATAAGAAATTTCTACATCTGTTTTTCTTCACTGTCCTCGCATCTGTCACGCTGAGCACCTTTGCACAGCAGGCGCCTGCCCCTTCGACTGTTCCACGAGCGCCGCCGTCACCTGAAGAGATGAAAAAAATGATGGAAATGTCGATGGATGGAATGATTCCTGTGATGGCAAAGATGACCGACGCCATGTTGGATGTGACTCTTCGAAAGGGTGAGGATCCGGCAACTGCGCGCAGTGTCGCCAAGTTCAAGAAGAATTTATACGATGCGCTGGTCAACGAAGGGTTCTCCAAGGAACAGGCGTTCACGATCATGCAATCCACATCCATACCCTCGGCAGCGCCTATGTCAAAGTGAGATAACCACCGCTCTGGATCAAAGGCCGCGGCCGGCCATTATCGGACACTCAGTAAGCGTTTTGTTTCTATTTTTTGGAGAATTAGATAATGAGCTTGCGCCATACACTGGTACTGGCCTCTTACTTGGCATTCGGTACAGCCTTTGGTGCGAACGATGCAAAACCCGATTCCGTCGCGTTATCAAGCGTCCCGCCAGGTGTGCTCGAAGCACTCGACCAGCCAACAGTAGCAGCGAAATTTTCCATATCTACTCACCTAAATCCGTTCTACATTCAGGGTGATTTTAACGGTGATGGAAAACAGGACTGCGCGATACTTGTCAGGAACAAAGCTTCAGGGAAGCTTGGAATCGCCATTGTTCATGCGGGCAAGGGACACGTAAGCATAATCGGTGCGGGCAATGCTTTTGGAAGTGGCGGTGATGACTTCGCGTGGATGGACGCATGGTACGTTTACCCAAGAGGTAAGGTATGTGAAGGCGCGAGCGGGGACTCGCCGCCGACGCTGAAAGGGGATGCTCTCATGCTGATAAAAACGGAATCCGCAAGCGGCCTAGCCTATTGGGCTGGTGCACAGTATAAATGGTATCAGCAAGGCGACTAACGGCCATTTGCGGACGATAGAGTTGACGATGGACCTAATTCAGCACGCGCAGGCCTTGCTGCATAGCTCGTTTTTGGAGTACTGGCTGTCACGGTCGGGTTGATGTACTACCCGTGCAACCAACCAATCCAGCTGACGCCTGACGGTGCGCTGATTTTGCAGGTTGCGCTTCATATGGAGATAGGGGATAGCAGGCATGGACTATTCAAAATTTGGTTGGCAAGAATTTGAAATGCTCTGCGCACGACTGCTGCAGGCTGCGGGCTATGCACTGCAGCGGCAAGGTGCGCGGAGCCAAGATATAGGAGTCGACTTCACGTTTACCGATCCTTCGGGGAAAACATGGGTTGCCGAAGTAAAGCACTTCACGCGACCAAGGACCGGAACAACCGTACTTCGGCAAGCGGCTGTTCAACTCAACTCCGCAATGCAATTGACTGGCGCGACGAATGGACTATTGATTGTTTCAATGCTGCTCCCGCAGAATCTTAAGGACGATATTGAAGCACGTGAGGGCATCACCGTTTGGGACTCTCGTCGCTTGAATGAACTTCTGGCCAATTACGCCGCAGTTGAGCAAGACTTTCTCATGCTCTTAGATGCACAAGCTCTCGCGCGTCGCGGTCTGGAGCAATCCGCACCACTTGATCCACGTGCACAGGAATTAATTGGCCGGCTAGAAGCGCTTCCACCAGGTAGAGAGACTTTTCGTGAATTCGAAGACTTATGTGTCGAAATTCTTAACTATGCATTCTTTCCCCAACTGGGTGTTCCGTCTGTGCAAAGCAGGAGCGAGGATGGTCTTGACATTCGGGATGCTGTCTTTCCAATCGCAGGTGACAACCCCTTTTGGCAAGAGATCAAGCGAATCTGCTCAACGCGTTTCATGGTTGCTGAGTTTAAAAATTACACCGAGAGTATCCGGCAGCGTGAAGTGGAATCTATTCAGCAGTACCTTTATTCGAAGGGTATGCGCATGTTCGGAGTGCTGTGCAGCCGGAATCAACCGTCCGAATCGGCATTGTTGGCGAGGCGGCGCGCTTGGGTAGAGGCTGACAAGCTTATTCTTTTGCTTTCCGATGAGGAACTGAAGGATCTCGTTAGGGCAAAATCATATGGCGAGAAGCCAACGGATGTACTAGACGCCCAACTGGGTGAGTTCTTTCTCAGGCTGGCCCCTTGACACGACCGCGTTGGGGCGACTTCGGCCTGCCTAGCATGATAACCTGTGCATTTTCACCTGGGCAAAATGCTATTCTTGCTGACGTCGGCTGAGATCGGCCACGAGCGGCCAGTCATGTTGTTTTTTAAATTAAAGAATCATTAACCTGCTAAATTCTTGCACTATGATTAGTCACCTTGACCACTTGGTAATTACTACCTCCAACGAAGTGGCATGCATTGATTTCTATACACGTATCCTGGCGATGTCGTTAGAGAAATTTATTGGTGGTAGTCCACCTGTTGAACGTAAGGCATTCAAGTTTGGAAACCAAAAAATAAATTTACATATAAAAGGCAAAGAATTCGAACCCAAGGCAGCACTTCCTACTCCAGGGCTTTGGACCTTTGTTTTATTTCCTCAGTGCCTCTAGATATTGCAATCACGAGTGTGGATGGCCGATTGTCGAAGGGCCAGTAAAGCGCACTGGAGCTACAAATGCAATTCTTTCTATCTATTTGCGTGACCCGGATGGGAATTTGATAGAGATTTCAGAGTTGATGACCACCGTACCAGAATAACTTCTGTTGATGCTTTGATGTATCGAGCGAAATGCGTAGCGGAGTGACAATTAGCGTACTTCCCCAATGAGCAAAGGGCTATCATGAAGGCCGTCGCCCGAGTTCGGCCAACATCGGACAGATGGACTTCAAGCCTCTCACTAAACCAAATTAATCATATGGTTAAATCTGATGCCTCGCCTGAGGTCTATCGCTTTAGCGCACAGCGGGTTGCAGCTGAATTTGACGAAGCGCTTAAATGGATGTCTTCATTAGGAATAAGAACGAACTCCGGGCGTATCTTCGAGTATGCGAAAGTGCTTTCCAATTGGGCAGTTTTGCCTGAGGCGAATGACACGTTCGCCGCACATGCCCTGTCCCCTGCTATGAGGAGTGCAGTCCTTGATTCGAATATGTTTATTAGTGTCCATCGTGCATTTCACAAAATTCCGCAAAGCGAACTAGGTGGAATTGTTGACAAGCTAAAAATGTCCATTGGAGGCCCTGCCGACGTTGCCGATGAAACCGAGAAAGCGAGTGCTCCTCGAAATTTCTTGTTCGAGGCGGTAGTCGCTGCGAACTTCTACTGCCCTAACCAAGGGGTTCATACTTTTTTAAGCTCCCCGAGTGATACTGGCTTTACCTATCTTTCACGGCATATATTCGTAGAGTGTAAGCGTCTTGGGTCAGTGAATGGTATCGAAAATAATGTTCGCAAGGCCTGTAACCAATTGACCGTTGCACTTAATGAGGATAGTACATCTCGGCACGGTGGCCTTATCGCTTTAGATATTTCAAATATAATTTCGACAGATACGGCGGTCGCTGATGAGAAACTTCTAACTAGTCATATGGCCAAGCAGATGGACCAGTTTATTGAATCCTCATCTATAGACTGGCAAAAGGTGTATCCGCAAAAAGATCCACGAATTTTCGGAGCGCTATTTCGATTTTCTAGGTTGATCCAGTCTGAGTTTGACGGGCTGTGGGTCATTGCAACCGAATGGGGTGTTAATCCACGACAAGGGCTAGGTTGGAGTGAAACCCGATATATGCAACGCCTTGCAAGGGCACTGCAAAGCGGATCGCGCGACCGAAACCGTTCATTGAGGAGAAGCCACTAAATTTATTCCTCTTTTAGCGGAAGAAATAAAACTAAGGTTGCCGGTTAAACTGCACATTCTTCTTTCGGAAAATTTGATGATAAGAACGAAGGTCCGAGGTGGGGCGGAGGCAGCCGCTCAGCATATTTCTGCTTTTTGGTCGAACATAAATTGGATTCCCGCCTCCGCGGGAATGACGGTAACGGGGCCGACTGTCAACTAGCGCAATATGATGCCAGAGTCTGACCGGAGCATGGCCCTTCCTTATTATCTTGTCTTTTCCTTGACCGAACGCTTAGGCGAGATCGTCGGCTTTGGCGTAGACCGGCATCCACCAATAACTAGTCCGGTCTGAACAATTCAAATTTTCGGCGCTTTAGCGCGCCACAGCTACCGTTGCCAGGCCAGCGCGAGCTGAGGCTGCAATAGCCCAGTCGCAAGCAGAGCCAAAAGAAGCCGCAGCTTCCG
>Ga0213872_10000074_pt1 | contig 90986 bp, 82 predicted proteins | sample VelepicomBERX_R2_FD_160071 | JGI IMG/M metagenome (GOLD analysis project Ga0213872, IMG submission 160071) | Rhizosphere microbial communities from Vellozia epidendroides in rupestrian grasslands, the National Park of Serra do Cipo, Brazil - RX_R2 | ecosystem: Host-associated > Plants > Roots >... | reverse complement strand
AGCTTCAGCCGCTCAGTTCCTCATCGACGCTGCGGGTGGGGTGAGAGCAGACTCACTTCGTCGGTCCGCTGCTGCGGCCGATAGTTATGTGCGGCTCTCCACCCCAGCGTCCTAAACATACAAGTTCCGTGGCGCTCGCCGGCTGACGAGCACCGAGGGGAGTCGGCCTTTGGCCGACCGGCGCGGCTGTACCCGGCAGCCTGCGGGGCCGCTCTCGCCGCCCGCTCTCATCTCATCGCATCGCGCCCCAAAATGAAAACACCCGCGGACCTCACGACCCGCAGGTGCTGTTTATCGGACTGAAGCCGAATTCAGGCGTGCTTCTTGTCGAAGAACTGCTCGTCTTCCGTCGAGCCCTTCAGCGCGGCCGTCGACGCTTCTGCCTCGATCGTCGTCGTGACGGCGTCGAAGTAGCCGGTGCCAACCTCGCGCTGATGCTTGACGGCCGTGAAGCCCTTCTCTGCCGCAGCGAACTCAGCCTCTTGCAGCTCGACGAAGGCGCTCATCTGGTTGCGGGCGTAGCCGTGGGCCAGGTTGAACATCGAGTAGTTCAGGCTGTGGAAGCCGGCCAGCGTGATGAACTGGAACTTGTAGCCCATGGCGCCAAGCTCGCGCTGGAACTTGGCGATCGTGGCGTCGTCCAGGTTCTTCTTCCAGTTGAAGCTCGGCGAGCAGTTGTAGGACAGCAGCTTGCCCGGGAACTTGGCGTGGATCGCGTCGGCGAAGGCCTTGGCGAAGGCCAGGTCCGGCTTGCCCGTTTCGCACCAGATCATGTCGGCGTACGGCGCGTAGGCCAGGCCGCGGCTGATGGCCTGGTCGAGGCCGTTGTTGGTGCGGTAGAAGCCTTCAACGGTGCGCTCGCCGGTGCAGAAGGGCTTGTCGTTGTCGTCGACGTCGCTCGTGACCAGATCGCCGGCCTCGGCGTCGGTGCGCGCCACGAGGATCGTCGGCGTGCCCATCACGTCGGCGGCCAGGCGAGCCGCGACAAGCTTGGCCACGGCTTCACGCGTCGGCACCAGCACCTTGCCGCCCATGTGGCCGCACTTCTTGGCGCTGGCGAGCTGGTCTTCGAAGTGCACGCCGGCGGCGCCCGCCTCGATCATGGCCTTCATCAGCTCGAAGGCATTGAGCACGCCGCCAAAGCCCGCTTCGGCATCGGCCACGATGGGCGCGAAGAAGTCGATGTCGTTCTTGCCCTCGCTCCACTGGATTTCATCGGCGCGCTTGAAGGTCGCGTTGATCTTGCGGACGACCCTGGGCACCGAGTCCACCGAGTACAGCGACTGGTCGGGGTACATCTCGCCGTTGCTGTTGGCGTCACCGGCGACCTGCCAGCCCGACAGGTAGATGGCCTTGAGGCCGGCCTTGACCTGCTGCATGGCCTGGTTGCCGGTCAGCGCGCCGAGCGCATTGACGAAAGGCTCGGTGTTGACGAGGCCCCAGAGCTTCTCGGCACCACGCTTTGCCAGCGTGTGCTCGATCTGCAGCGAGCCACGCAGGCGGACGACGTCCGCCGCGGTGTAGCCGCGCTTGATGCCCTTCCAACGGGGGTTCTCGGCCCAGTCCTTTTCGAGGGCCTTGATCTGCTCTTCACGGGTCGCTTGGGTCATGCTGATCTCCTGCATCAATGAACGATTGGGATGAACACAGCTTAGTCCTGCACCGACCTCCATGGGAGACTTATGTCTTATATAAGACTAAATATTTTCTTCTTCAAAATCAACAACATGAATTGTATTTTTCTCTATGCGGAATGAAATTCTCCATAATGAGAAATCTTGCGGCGGCGCAGCATGCCATTTCACCACGATGTGAAACGCGTTTTTTGCAATGCGCAATGGCACCAGCCGCGCGGCCCGCTGTGCCGCGAGCCCTCAGGCCGCGCCGAAAAAATACCGCTTCAGGCCGGCCAGGACCATCTCGACCGCAATGGCCGTGAGGACAAGGCCCATGAGCTTCTCGAGCGCCGAGATCACCGAGTCGCCGAGCAGGCGCCGGATGCGGTCGGCCAGCAGCAGCGTCAGGCAGGAGATGACCATGGCCGTGGTCAGCGCGCCGATCCATTCGACGATGCGATCGGGCTGGCGCGAGGCCAGCAGCAGCACCGTCGCCATCGCCGACGGCCCCGCCAGCAAAGGCACGGCCAGCGGGAAGATCAGCGGCTCCTTGCCCGGCTGCAGGCCATAGGCCGAGTCACCCCCGCCGCCGAAGATCATGCGGATCGCGATGATCAGCAGGATCACGCCGCCGGCCACTTCGAGCGAGCGCTCCGACAGGTGCATGACCTCCAGGAAGCCGTTGCCGAAGAACATGAATGCGAACAGCACTGCCCAGGCGATGCCGGCTTCGCGCAGCGCGACGATGCGCCGCCGATCGGGCGGCAGCGCACGCATGATGGGAATGAAGATGGGCAGGCTGCCGAGCGGGTCCAGCACCAGCAGCAGCAGGATCAGGGCCGAGAGAAAACTGTGTTCCATGGCCCCGATTGTCTCCGGCCTTCGTGGCAGCCGCGTCCTGCAGGCCGAGCGCCGGGCCGCTCCCAAGCCGGCCTATTGACGAAGCATGCGGCTCGACGTCGCAAGCTTCGTCGTCCCCTCGGGGGACCGACCGGGCTGGCCCGCGTTCAGCGAGGCAAGCCCGGGCGAGGGGCCCAACTTCAGAACGACGCGCTGAGCGACGCGCCAATGGTGCGCGGCCGCAGGTAGTAGGCCTCGGCAACCGACTGGATGTTGGGCTGCTGCAGGATCGTGTGGTTGTTGGTCAGGTTCTTGACCGTGAAGCTCAGATCGAACTTCTCGAAGCTCAACGTCCAGCTCGCGTCGGCGGTGAAGTAGGACGGGCGGACATAGTCCGGGTTGTCGCGCACGACCGTGCCGTGGCTCGTGCCGGTCCATTGGCCGTTGGCGCGCAGCACCGATTCGATGTCGGCCACGGCGAAATGGTATTCGCCGCCCAGGTGCAGGCTGTACTTGGGCACGCCCTGCACCGGGTCGCCCTTGCGCACGTTGTAGCCGCCGCCGCTGGCGGTGCCGAGCCAGGGCACGTCCTCCGAGAACACGGCGCGGTTGTAGCCGCCGCCGACGGTCAGCGTGAAGTCGGAGGCGACGCGCGCTTTCAGGTCCACTTCGAGGCCGTCGCTCGTGGCCTTGCCGACATTGGTCTCGAAATCGAAGCCGGCCGTGGGCAGGTAGATGTCCTGCTGAATGTTGCTCCAGTTGATGTGATAAGCCGCCACCTCGAGCGTCATGCGGCCGCCGAGCAGGCGCGACTTGCTGCCGAGCTCATAGGACCAGAGGCTGTCGGGCGCGAAGCTCGCCGGCGCAGCGGTCAGGCCCAGGTTGGCAAGGTCGGCCACGTTGCCCGCGATCGACAGCGGGATCGCCCGGTTGGCGCCACCCAGGCGGAAGCCCTCGGCGACATTGGCGTAGACCGTGTTGTCCGGGTCGACATCCCAGCTCAGCGCAAAGCGCGGCGTCGCCTTGTTGGCCTTGCTTTCCAGCGAGTTGCTGGCCGGGCCGCCGGCAAAGAAGAAGTTGCCTTCGCGCTCGAAGCCTTCGGTCGAGCGCAGGTAGCGCAGGCCCGCGATGGCGCGCAGCGTCGGGCTGAAATGCCAGGTCAGCTCGCCGAACACCGAGCTCTGCTTGGTGTCGTAGTGGCGGGCCGAGAAGTAGCTGTTGTCGTTGGGGAAGGCGCTGTCGAAGATGCCGGCGCTCGCGCTCCACTGCGCCGGGTCGTAGATGTTCGCGCCATTGGACGTGAAGGCCTGGTTGATGCCGAAGACCGGCTCGTTGTCGGTGACGTCGGTCTTGGTTTGCGCCGCGTAGAACCCGGTCACCCAGGTCAGCGGCAGCTGCCCCGGCGTCCAGTCCTTGGAAGCGAGGCGCAGTTCGAGCGACTTCTGGTTGATCTTGTTGTCCAGGTAGACGGCCGATGGCAGGTAGGCAACGATGTTGGCGATCGTCGGGTTCACGATCAGGCTGCCGATATAGCTGCTGTTGACGTCCGTGCCGTCCTGCGTGCGCACGAAGTGGCGCACGTAGCTGTTGAGCACGCCGGTGAAGTCGGCGAAGCCGATATCGCCGTTGACCGTGATCGAGGGCACCGTCAGCTTGTCATCGCCGGGCTCGCGCACGATCTTGGACGTCTGGTAGAGCGCCAGGGGCACGCCGGCGTTGTACTGCTGGTAGCCGCCGACGGCGAGGTAGGCGGCGTCGATGTCCTTGGTCTTTTCATCCTGATAGAACAAGGCTGGCGTCACAGACCAGGCCTCGTTGATCTTGAACTTGGCCGAGAGCTTGAGCACCGACCAGTCCGAGCCGTTGATGCCTTTGTTCGTGACCTTCAGCGTCTGCGGGTCGACCTGGTCGATGTAGCCGCTGTCGTGCCCGGCCTGCACGCCGATGCGCAGCGCCGCGACGCCCGGCTGCAGCGGCACGTTGAGCACGCCCTGCGCCAGGTAGTTGGTGCCGCCGTGGTCCGTTTCGGACGTTTCGACCGTCACGTCGCCCGTGAAGTTGCGCAGGTCCGGCTGCTTGCTGATGAAGCGCAGCGTGCCGCCCATCGAGCCGGCGCCGTAGAGCGTGCCCTGAGGTCCGCGCAGCACCTCGACGCGTTCGAGGTCGAAGAAGCGCGGCTCGGCCGTGCCCTGGCTGTAGAGGTTGCGAGTCGTCAGCGAGACATCGTCGAGATAGACGCCGACCGTGGCTGAGCCCGCCTGCGAGCTGATGCCGCGGATCTCGATCGTCGACAGGCCCGGGCCGCCCTGGCTGCTGAACGACACGTTGGGAATGTTGCGCGTGAGGTCCGTGATGTCCGTGATCTGATTGTTCTTGAGCGCTTCGCCGCCGATGGCGCTGACGCTCAGCGGCACCTTGCGCGCGTCCTCCAGGCGCTTTTGCGAGGTCACGACGACCGTCTCAAGCACTTGCGCCTTGTCGGCCGTGGCCGGTGCCGCTGCTGCCGGTGTGGCGGCGTCCTGGGCCGAAGCGGCCGTCGCGATCAGGGCCATGCAGGCCGAGGCAATCAGATGGGGTTTGAACATAAAAGGGCGTTATCCATAGCCAAAGATATGGAATGCTGCAAAGCCCCATCAAAAGTGACAAGCGGGTGCACCCCATGCGGGCATTTGTGTTGGGACGCCGCCACCGATGCCCCACAAGAGGACACGTTCGAGACAGATTCGCGGGCTCACGCCCTTGGGTGGTGCTGGGCGTAAAGCGTCTTCAGCCGCTCGCGAGCGACGTGGGTGTATATCTGCGTCGTCGACAGATCGGCGTGGCCGAGCAGGAGCTGCACGACGCGCAGGTCGGCGCCGTGATTGAGCAGATGCGTTGCGAACGCGTGGCGCAAGGTGTGCGGCGACAGCGGCGCGGTCACGCCAGCCATCAGCGCGTACTTCTTGACGATCACCCAGAACATCTGGCGCGTCATGCCATCGCCGCGCGCCGTCACGAACAGCGCATCGCACGTCTGTCCGGCGAGCAGTTCGCCGCGCGCGCTCTGCACATAGCGCGTCAACCAGCCGTGCGCAACTTCGCCGAAAGGCACGAGCCGCTCCTTGCTGCCCTTGCCCGTCACGCGCAGCACGCCCTCCTTGAAGCCGACGTTGACGCTGGCCAGCCCGACGAGTTCGCTCACGCGAAGCCCGCTCGCGTACATCAGCTCCAGCATGGCGCGGTCGCGCAGGCCCAGCGCGGTGTCGGTGTCAGGGGCGTTGAGCAGCGCCTCGACCTGGGACTGCGTCAGCGTCTTGATGTTGCGAAGGCCCTGGCGCGCGCTCTCGAGGCGCAGGGTCGGATCGGCCTCGATGCGGCGCTCGCGCAGCGCCCAGCGGAAATAGCGCTTGAACACGCTGAGGCGCCGGTTCGCGCTCGTGCTGCGGCTGCCTGTGTGGCGCGCGAGCGCGTAGGCGCGCAGATCGCTTTCGGTGCAGGCATCGAGCGCGCGCGCCTGTTCGGCGTCGAGCCAGGCGGCGAACAGGCGCAGGTCGCGCTCGTAGGCGTCCAGCGTGTTGGCCGACAGGCCGTCCTCCAGCCACAACGATTCGCGGAACAGCGCGATGCCGCCGAGGCTGGCCGTCAGCACCGGCGATGCGGGCCGAGCAGGCTCAACCGAGCTTGAGCTTTTGCTTCTGGACGACCTGGCGGTAGACATCGAGTTCGGCCTTGACCTGGGCCGTGAACTGCTCGGGGGTATTGGCGACGACGAGCGAGCCCGTGTCCTCGATGCGCTTCTTCACGTCGGGCAGTTCTAGCGCCTTCCTGGCGGCGCTGAAGATCTTGTCGACGATGTCGCGCGGCAGTGACTTGGGGCCGCAGATGCCGTAATAGGCCATGCGGTTGACGCCCTCGAAGCCGGCCTCCTTGAAGGTCGGGATGTTGGGCAGCACGGCGAGCCGCTCGGGCGCCGCGACGACGATGGGGACCAGCCGGTTTTCCTTGATGAACGGGAGCGAGGACGGCAGGTTGTCGAACATGATCGGCACGTGCCCGGCCACCACGTCGTTGAGCGCGGGGCCCGCGCCGCGGTACGGGATGTGCAGCACGAAGACGCCGGCCAGGCTCTTGAACAGCTCCATCTGCATGTGGCCGATGCCGCCGGTGCCCGAACTGGCGTAGCTGTACTTGCCCGGCTCGGCCTTGAGCGCGGCGACAAAGCCCTTGAAATCGCGCGCCGGAAAGCTCGGGTGCACGGCGATCACGTTGGGCGTGGCCGCCATGTTCGTGATGTAGGTGAAATCGGCGATCGGGTTGTAGGGCGTGTTGGGATTGATGGCCGGGTTGGTGGCCGTCGTGGAGACCGTCGCGACGCCCAGCTCATAGCCATCGGGCGCGGCACGCGCCACGTCGGACGCGCCGACGATGCCGCCGCCGCCGGCCTTGTTCTCCACCACCACGGTCTGGCCGAGGAAGCTCGTCATCTTGTCGGCGACGATGCGCGCGACGAGGTCGGTCGTGCCGCCCGGAGCAAAAGGCACGACGAGCCGCACGGGACTGCGCCCTGGAAATCCCTGAGCCCAAGCCAGCGAACCGCTCCCCAGGCCCAGACCGGCCGCCCCCACCCGAACAAGCCACTCACGACGCTGCATGGAATGTCTCCTTGAAAGAGACTTGCAAGCCTAGCTCAAACGGGCGAACCCTTGTATGTGGTCTGCCCCAGGAGGCCAGCGCGGAGCCGCTCGTCGCTGACCTTCTCGCCGAGGAAGACCTTGAGGAAGGCCGTGTAGAGGTCGCCACCGGGCACGGGCTCGCCATAGACCTTGCCGTTGACGTTGAGCGTCGTGCCGACATCGGGCACATAGTCGATCAGGATGACATCGCCCTTCTTGACGCTGCCGATGCGGTCGAGATTGGCATTGAGCCGCTGCACGCGGTCGCCGAGCGCGGCCTTCTCGGCATCGGTGCAATTGCGGCCGACGCCTTTTTCGATGGCCTTCTCGAACTCCGCTGCCGCAATGGACTTCATCGGCAAGGTGATGCGCAGCTCCATGCGCTTGGGACCGGTCACCGCGTAGATCTCGTCGGGCGTGCGGCCCTTCCTGGTCATGTAGAGCGCGGCCGAGTAGCCGTGAAAGCCGTAGGCCGCGCGCTCGCCGATGCCCGAGAGCACCAGCGTCCTGCCGCCGAGCTCGAGGCTGTCGGCGAACTCCTGCCCTTGGTATTGGACGGCTTCGGCGGATACCGCCAGGGTCAGCGCCAGCGCACCCGCGGCGGCCTTCCAGAAAAATCGCTTGAACATCGTTGACTCCAAATGCATGGTCGCACTCTGCCACAGGCCGGAGATCCGGTCCGGACGGCTCATTCGCTCCTGCGGTCCGTCGACGACGGCGCTTGCGAAATCGCCCAGGCAATGTGCTCGGCCACGAGCGGATCGGCGCCGGGCAGTGCCTCTTGCAGCACCTGCAGCAGCGCGGCATCGAAGCGTCGGCGCAGGGCATTGCCGCTGACCACGGCAAGGTTGCGGCGCCAGCGCCGGATGCCGATGCGGCGCATTGCCGAGCCTTCGAGCCGGCGCAGGAACTCGGCCTCGTCCCAGGACCAGAAGCGCAGCAGGTCGCCCTGCTCCAGCTCGGGCCGCGCGTCGAAGTCGACCACGCGCGCCGGCTGCGCGAACTTGTTCCACGGGCAGGCCAGCTGGCAGTCGTCGCAGCCGTAGACGCGGTTGCCGAGTGCGGGGCGCAGGGCCTCGGGAATCGCGCCGTCGTGCTCGATCGTGAGGTAGGAGATGCAGCGCCGCGCGTCGACGCTGTAGGGCGCGACGATGGCCTGCGTCGGGCAGATGTCGATGCACGCCGAACACTCGCCACAATGCGCGCTGACGGGCTCGGTCGGCGGCAGGGCCAGGTCGACGAAGATCTCGCCGAGGAAGAACATCGAGCCGCCTTCGCGATGCAGGGCCAGCGTGTGCTTGCCGCGCCAGCCGATGCCGCTGCGCGTGGCAAGCGCCACCTCGAGCACCGGCGCCGAGTCCGTGAACACGCGGTGGCCATACGGCCCGATGGCTTCGGCAAGCTTGTCCGCCAGGCGCTGCAGCCGCGTGCGCAGGACCTTGTGATAGTCGCGGCCCCGTGCATAGACCGAGACATGCGCCCGCGCCGGGTCGTCGAGCCGCTGCCATTCGATGGCCTGCCAGCCCGGCGCCGTCGTGCTGGGCAGGTAGTCCATGCGCGCCGTGATGACGCTCAGCGTGCCCGGCACCAGCTCGGCCGGCCGCGCGCGCTTGAGGCCGTGCGCTTGCATGTAGGCCATGCTGCCGTGGTAGCCCTTGTCCAGCCATTCGAGCAGGCCGGCTTCGGCGTCGGCGAGGTCAATGCCGGCCACGCCGATCTGTGAGAATCCGAGCTCAGCGCCCCAGGCGCGCAGCCGCGCGAGCAGCGCCTGCAAGTCCGTCGAGTTCGAAAGCCCATTCATTTGCCCATTCTAGAAAGCCGATCACTGCTCTGGCCCGACGAGGCGGCCTGCGAGCGCTTCGCCCGCGAACTCGCCCGCTGCCCCGGCTTGATGGAATGCTCGATCGAGCTGCACGGCGCGCTCGGCGCCGGCAAGACCAGCTTCGTGCGCCACCTGCTGCGCGCGCTCGGCGTCGCCGGCCGCATCAAGAGCCCGAGCTACGCGGTGCTCGAAACCTACGTCCTGCCCGGCCTGGGCACGGCGAGTCACTTCGATTTCTACCGATTCGACGACCCGCGCGAATGGGAGGACGCCGGCTTTCGCGACGTCTTCGCGGCCCCCGGCCTCAAGCTCAGCGAATGGCCCGAGAAAGCCGCTGGCGTGCTGCCCGCGCCCGACCTGAGCCTGCTGATCGAAGCGCAGGCCGACGATTCGCGCCGCGTGCGTGTCGACGCACACAGCGCCCGCGGCGTTGTGCTGATTCAAGCCCTCGAAGGAGAAGAATGAGCCGCCCGGTGTCTCGGACCGCCTCCCGCCGCCAAGCCCTGCAAAGCATGGGCGCCCTCGCCCTCCTGCTGCGTTTGCCCGCCGCCGCGGGCAAGACCGGCACCGATGCCGGCCCCAGCATCGTCGCCGTGCGCGTCTGGCCCGCCGACGAATACACCCGCGTCACGATCGAGTCCGACCGCCCGCTCTCGGTCCGGCACGACCTGATCGAGAACCCGTCGCGCCTGTTCATCGACATCGACGGCCTGCAGCTCGACAACCAGCTGCGCGAGCTGATCGGCAAGGTCCGCCCGGACGATCCGTTCATCGCCGGCGTGCGCGTCGGCCAGTTCTCGCCGACCGTCGTGCGCATCGTGCTCGACCTCAAGCAGCCCGTGGCGCCGCAGATCTTCACGCTCGCGCCGGTGGCGAGCTATCGCGATCGCCTCGTCTTCGACCTGTACCCGCGTGTCGAGGCCGATCCGCTGCTCGCCCTCATCAACGAGAAAGTCCAGCCGACCAACGCCTCGCCGCGCTCGACTGCTGCCGCCCGCGAAGTCCAGGACGCGCTGGGCGAGCTGATCGGCCGCATTGACAAGGCGTCGGCGCCGCAAGCCTCGTCAGCGCCCTCGCGGGTTGCGGTGGCGCCGAGCGCGCCGGGCACCGCCGCCTCGGCGCCGCGTCCGCCGGCCACGGTCAAGGCCTTGCAGCAGGCCAAGCTCGACCGCCTCATCGTCATCGCGCTGGATCCGGGCCATGGCGGCGAGGACCCGGGCGCTACCGGCCCTTCAGGCCTGCACGAGAAGGACGTGGTCCTGCAGATCGCGCTCAAGCTGCGCGACCAGCTCCAGACCAACCCCAACATCCGCGTGATGATGACGCGCGACGCCGACTTCTTCGTGCCGCTGCAGGAGCGCGTGCGCAAGTCGCGGCGCGTGCAGGCCGACCTGTTCGTCTCCATCCACGCCGACGCCTTCATCACGCCGCAGGCGCGCGGCGCCTCGGTGTTCTGCCTCAGCGACGGCGCCGCCAGCAGCACCGCCGCGCGCTGGCTGGCCGACAAGGAAAACGCCGCGGACATGGTCGGCGGCATCAACAACGTCAACACGCGCGACGCCAGCGTGCTGCGCGCCATGCTCGACATGAGCACCAGCGCGCAGATCAAGGACAGCCTCAAGCTCGGCAACGCCGTGCTCTCGCAGATCGGGCGTGTCGGCAAGCTGCACAAGGGCGAGGTCGAGCAGGCGGGCTTCGCCGTGCTCAAGGCACCGGACATCCCGTCCATCCTCGTCGAAACCGCCTTCATCTCGAACCCGTCCGAGGAATCGCGCCTGCGCGACCCCGACTACCAGGACAAGCTTGTCGACGCACTAGCCACCGGCATCGCGCGCTACTTCGCGCGCAACCCGCCGCTGGCGCGGCATCGCAGCCTGAGCTGATGGCAGGCAGCACCCCGCCTTCACGCCTGCTGCGCGGCCTGGCAATGGGTGCGGCGGTGGCCGGCGTGCTCGGCCTGGCGGGCCTGCTGGCCGTTGGCGAAGTGCTGAGTCATCCGTCGCGCGAAACCATCGGCCCGCCGCCGGGCGACCTGCAGGCCCAGGCCGTGCGGATCGGCTACAGCCAGGGCGAATCCGTGGCCGGCTGGTTCACGCCCGGCCGGCCCGGCGGCGGCGTCGTGCTGCTGCTGCACGGTGTCCGCAGCAGCCGCCTGCAAATGGTGCCGCGAGCGCGCTTCCTGCATGCGGCCGGCTACGGCGTGCTGCTGATCGACCTGCCCGCGCACGGTGAGAGCAGTGGCGCGCGCATCACCTTCGGCGCACGCGAGTCGGCAGGCGTCACGGCGGCACTGGCCTGGCTGCGAGCGCAGGCGCCGGGCGAACGCGTCGGCGTCATCGGCGTCTCGCTTGGCGCGGCCTCGCTGGTGCTCGCACGGCCTCAGCCTGAGCCGGACGCCGTGGCCCTGGAGTCCATGTTCCCAACCATCGAAGAAGCCGTCGGCGACCGCATCGCCAGCCGGCTGGGCCCGTCAAGCCGGCGCCTCGTGCCGCTGCTGCTCTGGCAATTGCCGATGCGCACCGGCGTGCAGCCGGCGCAGCTGCGGCCCATCGAGGCGCTCCCCGAGCTGCATGTGCCGTTGCTGATTGCCGCTGGCACGCTCGACCGCAGCACGACCTGGCCCGAGACGGAGCGTCTCTACGCCGCAGCGGGTGCGCCCAAGCAGCTCTGGCCCGTGGCCGGCGCCGGGCACGTCGACCTTTGCGACTACGCGCCGGCCGAATACCAGTCGCGCCTGCTGGCCTTCCTCGGTCAGCACCTGCGCTAACTAACGCACCGCCTCGATGGGGTTGCCGTAGAGCGGCTCCACGCCGAACTGCGTGCTCACGGCAAAAGCCACGCCGCAGGCCAGCATGGCCGGCACGGTCAGCTGGAACTGATGGGTCATCTCCATGACCATGACGATGGCCATCAGCGGCGCATGCGTCACCGCAGCCAGCACGGCCGCCATGCCGAGGATGGCCAGCGCACGCGGATCGCCGACGACGCTGGCCGGCAGCCACATCGCGGCCAGCTGCGCGAGGACGGCGCCGCCGGTCGCGCCCACGCACAGCGAAGGCGTGAACACGCCGCCGATGGCGCCGCTGCCCGTGGACACCGACGTGGCAAGCACCTTGGCCACCAGCACCACCGCCAGCCACTGCCAGGGCTGCGTGCCGCCGAGTGCATCGGCCACGAGCGGATAGCCGTTGCCCCAGACCTCCGGAAACGCCATCGAGCACAGGCCAACGAGCAGGCCGCCCAGCGCCAGGCGCCAGACCGGCGAGGCGACGCGCGCGAACAGCGTCCGCGAGAGATCGAGCAGGTGCAGGAAGGCCCAGCCGATGGCGCCGAAGACGAGCCCGGCGAACAGCGCGAGCCCGAGGCTCGTGGGCGCCTGCGCGACCTCGCCCACGGCGTACAGCGGCGCCGGCGCGACGATCCAGTAGATCAGCCCCGCGGACGTTCCCGCGGCGATCAGCACTGGCGCCACGGCGCTGGCCTGCATGAATCCCAGCGCCAGTTCGAGCACGAACACCACGCCGGCGACCGGCGCGTGATAGGCGGCCGCGATGCCTGCCGCGATGCCACCGGCGAGCAGGTTGGCGCGGTCCTTGTGGTCAAGCGGCAGCGCGCGCGCCAGCAGCGAGGAGAACCAGGCCGCGAGCTGCACCATCGGCCCTTCGCGACCGACGGAAGCACCGCTGGCGATCGACAGCAGCGCACCCAGGCCGCGCGAGATCGTCAGCCGGTCATTGAGGTCGACGCGCTGCTGCCGCGCCGCGTCGATGTAGTCGAGGTTCTCGGCGCCGGCCGGCCCGCGCTCGGCCCAGCGCCGGCCCCAGCGCATCACCAGGCCCGCCGCGAGCGCGCCGCCGACGCAGACGAGCACACGCTCCCAGGGCGTGATCGCCTTGGCAACCGAGACGAGCTCGCCGCTGTGCCGCGTGAGCAGCCATTCGATGCCGCGCAGCACCGCGCGAAAACCCGTCGTGACGGCCGCGGCGAGCGCGCCGACAACCACGGCCCAGAACCACAGCGCCAGCTGTCGGCGCGGCGCCTCGGGCGCGGCACGGCCCTGCGGCGGCCGCGCGGCATCGGTCACGCCGGGTCCTTGGCCGTCTTGCCGCCGCGTGCACGCAGGCCGCCGACGATGGCGATGACGCCGGGGATCAGGATCGTGCCCCAGACGATGTATTCGAGGTGCGCCTTCACAAAGGGCACGTTGCCGAAGACCATGCCCAGGCTGGTCACGCCGACGACCCAGATCAGGCCGCCCGTCACGTCGTAGAGCGTGAAGCTGGCGCGGCCCATGTCGGCCACGCCGGCCACGAAGGGCGCGAACGTGCGCACGAAGGGCATGAAGCGGGCGAGCACGATGGTCACGCCGCCCCAGCGCTCGTAGAAGGCATGGGCGTTGTCGAAGGCGCGCCGATTGAAGAAGCGCGACTGTTCCCACTGGAACACGCGCGGCCCGACGATCCGGCCGATCGTGTAGTTGCTCTGGTTGCCCGCGATCGCCGCGGCGACCATGGTCGGCATCGCCACCCAGGGATCGAGCAGGCCCGTGCCGCACAGCGCGCCGACGATGAACAGCAGCGAGTCGCCCGGCAGCAGCGGCATCACGACGACGCCGGTCTCCACGAAGATGACCAGGAACAGCAGCCCGTAGATCCAGGGGCCGTAAGCGGCGACCAAGGCTGTGAGGTGCTGGTCGACGTGGAGTGCGAAGTCGAGGATGGCGGTGAGAAATTCCATGGCGCGGCATTATGGCCGCGCGCCGTTTCGCTCGCGGCGCTCAGTGCGGCGACGACTGCGGTTCCGTGCTGGCGTTCTGCGGGCGCGGCGAAGGGCGCCCACCCTGTTCGAGCTTCGCGGTGAGCAGGAACCAGCGCTCCCAGGCGTGCGCGATGCCAAAGGTCTCGACATGGATGGCGGCGCCGCCGGCACGCTGCAGCAAGTGCGTGAAACGCTGCAAGCGCGGCCCGTCGCGGCCGAGATGGACGGCCATGCGCAGGCACGCGACGCTGACGTGCTCGCGCAGGCTGGTGCGCGCCGCCTGCGTCAGGCAGCCGTTGTCGGCCTGTTCGAACAGCGCGACAAGGCCCACATTGCGCGGGCGGAGTTCAAGATAGACCGTGCCGGAGAACGGTGGCTCCAACGCATCCCTCAGGCAGCGTCCCGTGAAGGCGTAGCGGCCGCTCGGCTCGGCGGCCCGCAGCGTCTGGATGAAATGTCCGCTGCCCGTCCACGGGCCGGGCACGGCAATCCGGAGTTCCTTGGGGCCATTCGATGGGGGCGGGATCACTGACATGGCGGCAAAGGTGATTGACGATGCTCGGCATGCTCTGCGGCACCTGCGCCGCTCCGTTTGAGCCAAACCAAGACCCAGTGGCGCGACCTTGTGTATGCCGGCCGCCAGCGTGACCGATTGCTCAAATAAAATCGCCCGATGCAGCCTTTCAGTGCCAGCGCCGCCGACGCCAACCCCGCGCCGCGCCGTCCCATCCGCGAACTCCCGGACGAACTCATCAGCCAGATCGCCGCCGGCGAGGTCGTCGAGCGCCCGGCCTCGGTCGTGCGCGAACTCGTCGACAACGCGCTCGATGCCGGCGCCCGGCAGATCCAGCTCAAGCTGATGGCCGGCGGCGTGCGCGCCGTCGTCGTCGAGGACGATGGGCTGGGCATTCCGGTCGAGGAAATGCCGCTGGCGCTCAAGCGTCATGCGACGAGCAAGATCGCCACGCTCGACGAGCTGGAATCGGTGGCGACGATGGGTTTCCGCGGCGAAGCGCTGGCCGCCATCTCGTCGGTCTCGGAGACCTCGCTGCTGAGCCGCACCGAAGGCGCGCCGCATGCGTTCCGGCTCGACGCGCGCACCGGCGAGATCGCCGCCGCGGCGCGCTCGCGCGGCACCAGCGTCGAGGTGCGCGAGCTCTTCTTCAACACGCCCGCACGACGCAAGTTCCTCAAGACCGACGCGACCGAGCTCGCCCATTGCGTCGAGGCCGCGCGCCGGCACGCGCTGGCGCGGCCGGATGTGGGCTTCGCGATCTGGCACGAGGGCAAGCTCGTCGACCAATGGCGCGAAGCGCCGCTCGCGCAGCGCATCGGCGAAGTCCTCGGCGAGGATTTCATGGCCGGCAGCCGCGAGGTGAGCCACCGCGCCGGACCGATGGCCATCTCGGGCCGCATCGGCCTGCCGGAGCATGCGCGCAGCCGCGCCGACATGCAGTACCTCTTCATCAACGGCCGCTACGTGCGCGACAAGGTCATCCAGCACGCCGTTCGTGCGGCCTTCGACGACGTGCTGCACGGCCAGCGCCAGCCGGCCTACGTGCTTTTCATCGAGCTGTCGCCGGAGCGCGTGGACGTCAACGTCCACCCGACCAAGAGCGAAGTTCGCTTGCGCGACGGCCGCGAGATGCACGTGCAGGTGCAGCGCGCCGTCGAGGCGGCCCTGGCGCTTTCGCGCGCCAGCGAAGCGGGTGCCGAGGGCGCCGCGCTCGCCCCGGCCTGGCTGCCGTCGGCGCCGGCGCACTCGACGCCGCGTGCCGAGGAGCCGCGCCCCGCCTGGCCAGCCCCCGCGCCGTGGCAGGCCACGCCGATGCCGCAGCATCAGGCCAGCCTAGCGCTGGCCGAGGTCGCGCAGCTCTATGGCAAGCCGATGCCGCTCGAGTTGGCGCAGACTGGCACCGATGGCGTCGCCGCTGCCGCACCCGTGCCGCTCCCGGCTGGCGATTGGCCGCTGGGCCGCGCGGTCGCGCAGATCCAGGGTGTCTACATCCTGGCCGAAAACGCGCAGGGCCTCGTCATCGTCGACATGCATGCGGCGCACGAGCGCGTGGTCTACGAGCGGCTCAAGAAGAGCCTCGGCGCGGCGCGCATCGAGGCGCAGCCGCTGCTCATTCCGGTGACCTTCGCGGCGACGCCGCAGGAGATCGCGACGAGCGAGACGCAGGCCGAGAACCTCCAGCGGCTCGGCCTCGACGTGGCGCCGCTGTCCTCGCGCATGCTGGCCGTGCGGGCGCGGCCGGCGGCCCTGGCGGGCGGCGATGTGGTCGCGCTGGCGCGCCAGGTGCTGGCCGAGCTGGCGCAGTTCGACGCGAGCCAGGCCATCGAGCGCGCCCAGCACGAGATCCTCGCAACCATGGCCTGCCATGGCGCCGTGCGCGCGAACCGGCAGCTCACGCTCGACGAAATGAATGCGCTGCTGCGCGACATGGAGGCGACCGAACGCGCCGACCAATGCAACCACGGCCGCCCGACCTGGCGGCAACTCACGATGCGCGAACTCGACGCGCTGTTCCTGCGCGGACGCTGACATGGCAACTCTCAAGCTTGACAAGAAACCTGGCGCCAAGCGCGCCACCGACGCCGACGCGCCCGCACGGCGCGCACCGCTGCGCGGCAAGGGCGTGAGCAGGCCACGCCAGACCCTGGCCCAGGCCCAGGCGGAGCGCGAAGAGCGCCAGCAGCAGCGCGAGGCCCGCGCTGAACGCGACGAGCGAACGCCGCCGGTGCGACCGGCTGGCAAGCCGGTCGGCCAGAAACCCGCCGGCAAAGGCGCCGCGCGCCCGGCGGGCAAGATGGCGGCCCCGTCCGCGCCCAAGCCCTTCGGCCGGCCAAAGGCGCTGCCCCGCTTCGAGCGCGAGCCCGCGCCTTTCGATGCGCCCGCCGCACGCCCACCGCGCCCAGCACCTTCGCCGCGAACCAATCTCGCCGAAGGCGAACGCCTGTCCAAGCGCATGAGCGACCTGAAGCTGGCGTCGCGCCGCGAAGCTGACGAATGGATCGCTGCCGGCTGGGTGCGCGTCGATGGCCGCGTGGCCGAAATCGGCCAGCGCGTCGGCCCCGAGGTACGCATCGAGATCGACCCGGCCGCGCGCCGCGAACAGGCGCAGCGCGTCACCATCCTGATCAACAAGCCCATCGGCTATGTGTCCGGCCAGGCCGAGGACGGCTACGAGCCCGCGGTCTCGCTGATCAAGCCGGCGGCGCGCTGGAAGGACGATCCGGCCGACCTGCGCTTCAACGCCGGCCACCTGCGCGGGCTCGCGCCCGCGGGGCGCCTGGACATCGACTCGACCGGCCTGCTCGTGCTGACGCAGGACGGCCGCGTCGCCAAGGCCCTGATCGGCGACGACTCGCGCGTCGAGAAGGAGTACCTGGTCCGCGTCGAATTCATGGGCCAGTCCGGCCATCCCAAGGACCACTTGTCGGACGAGGCGCTGGCGCTGCTCAACCATGGCCTCGAGCTCGACGGCGTGGTGCTCAAGCCCGCCAAGGTCTCGTGGCAGAACGAGGATCAACTGCGCTTCGTGCTGCGCGAGGGGCGCAAGCGCCAGGTCCGTCGCATGTGCGAGCTCGTCGGCCTCAAGGTCGTCGGGCTCAAGCGCGTGCGCATCGGCCGCATCAACCTCGGCCATCTACCGCTGGGCCAGTGGCGCTACCTCGCGGCGTGGGAGCGCTTCGACTGAGCGCGTCGATGATCCAGCCGATCTGCATCGCCGGCCCGACCGGTTGCGGCAAGACCGCCGCGGCGCTCGCGCTGGCCGAGCGCCTGCCGGTCGAGATCATCAGCGTCGACTCCGCGCTGGTCTACCGCGGCATGGACATCGGCACCGCCAAGCCCACGCCAGCCGAGCGCGCGGCGGTGACGCACCATCTCATCGACATCATCGAGCCGACGCAGACGTATTCAGCCGCCGAGTTCGTGCGCGCAACGCGGACGCTCGCGGCCGAGATCGCTGCGCGCGGCCGGCTGCCGCTGCTCGTCGGCGGCACGATGCTGTATTTCAAGGCCCTGTTCGACGGCCTGTCGGCCCTGCCCCAGGCCGACGCCGCCTTGCGCGCCGAGCTGGACGCACGCGCCACCCGTGAGGGCTGGCCGGCAATGCATGCGGAGCTGGCGCGGCTCGATCCGGTCACGGCAGCACGCCTTGCGCCGAATGACTCGCAGCGCATCCAGCGTGCCTTGGAAGTCTGCATCCTGGCCGGCGCGCCGATGAGTGCGCTGCACGCCGAGCGCGAGGAAGGCGTCGACTGGCCCTTGATCTCGCTGGAGCCGACCGACCGCGCCTGGCTGCACGAGCGGCTCGCGCGGCGTTTCCACCAGATGCTGGACGCTGGCTTCCTCGACGAGGTGCAGCGCCTGCGCGCGCGCGGCGACCTGCATGCCGCCCTGCCCTCGATGCGCTGCGTCGGCTACCGCCAGGCCTGGGAAGCGCTCGACGCGGGCGACCTGGCGCCGCTGGCCGAGCGCGGCATCGCGGCAACGCGCCAGCTCGCCAAGCGCCAGATCACCTGGTTGCGCAGCATGCCGCAGCGTCGCGTCATCGCCTGCGATGGCGCCCAGCCGCTCGCCGAGTTGCTGGCCACGGTGCAGCGGCTCGTGGCGCCCTGATCCGGCGCCGGGCTCAGCGTCGAAACGCCTTGCGTGCCTTGGTCGACGCGATGACCGGCGCCATTCGCACGCAATGACGCCCGATCGATCGGGCGGTGAAGCGCGCGCTTTCGGCCTCGTCCAACCACTGCTGGGCGGTGCGCTGGTGGCCGTTCAGCGCCGCGACGCCGATCGTCAGGCCGAGCCCCTGCGCGGCACCGCCGCCTTCGCGATCCAGCGCGGCGACGGCCTGGCGAAGCCGCTCTGCGAAGTCGAGGGCGCCCAGCGGATCGGTGTGCGGCAGCAGGAAGGCAAGCTCCTTGCGCCCGTAGCGCGCAGCCAGATCGCCCATGCGCAACTGCATTCGGCAGATGCCGGCGATGCGTTGCATGACGAGGTCGGCGGCTTCGGATGAAACACCCAGATCGGCCGATTCCCGCAGGCCTTCGACATCGGCGACGAGCAGGCTGGCGCGCACGCCGTAGCGGCTCGCGAGCGTCCACTCGCGACTGATCGCGCCCAGCATGCTCACGCGCGTCAGCATGCCGGTGGACGGGTCGTGCCGCTGCTGCCGCTCGAGGGTTTCCTGCCCGCGCTTGAAGAACTCGAAGGTCACCAGCCACGCATGGCCGAACAGCAGTGCCATCAGCATCGCCAGCCCGGCGCTGAGCAGACCGGCATGGATGACCACCTCGGGATCGCCACGCCCCATGCCGACGCCTATTGCCAGCAGAGCCAGCGCCCCGGCGCTGCTCACCATCAGCAGCAGTGCGCCCCAGCGACCGATGCAGTCGATGAGGATTTCGAGGCCAAAGACCCAGGCGCGCGATGGTGCGGTACGTTTGCTCATGAGCGGCGGCGCCGATTGAAAGCATCGGCGCCGCCGCGATCAAACCCCAGCCGATTCGGAGCGGACAGCCCTCAAGAAAAGGACTCTTGACTTTGCTTGAGCGAGGTCAAGTCAGCCACTGCGTCAGTGCGCTCCGGATGCGTCGGCCGCGCCACCCCCAGCCGCGAGCTTGGGCGGCCGCTTCGTGAACCAGATCGTCACGACGAGCACGAGGAACAGCAGGGCCGACGCATAGAACATGTCGGTTGCCGCCCACGTGAAAGCCTGTTGGTCGACGAGGCGATTCACCATGCCCAGCGCGGCGCCCGGCGTGAAGCCGGCGTTGCCGAGCTGCCCGACGGTCTCGCCGAGCACCGGATTGCCCAGGCTCAGCTGTTCGACGAGCCGCTCATGGTGCATCGTCGCGCGGTTCTCCCAGAGCGTCGTCATGATGGACGTGCCCATCGCGCCGGCCGTGATCCGCACGAAGTTCGACAGGCCCGCCGCGGCCGGCAAGCGCTCCGGCTTGATGCCGCTGAGGATGATGGTCGTCAGCGGGATGAAGAAACTCGCCATCGCCGCGCCCTGCAGGATCGTCGGGACCATGATGGTCCAGAGGTCGGTCTGCGGCGTGAACAGCGAACGCATCCACAGCACCAGCGCGAACATCAGGAAGGCGATCGTGGCGAAGCGGCGCGGATCGAAGCGTGCGATGTTCTTGCCGATGACGGGCGACAGGATGATGGCCAGCACACCCACCGGCGCGAGCGCCCAGCCGGCGTCCGTGGCCGTGTAGCCCATCCACTGCTGCAGCCACAGCGGCAGCAGCACCACGTTGCCGAAGAACAGGCCGTAGCCGATCGAGATGCTCAGCACGCCGAACGCGAAGTTGCGGCCCGAGAAGAGGCGCAGGTCCACGACCGGGTGGTCGTCGGTCAGCTCCCACACGACGAAGAACAGGAAGCCCACGACCGCCAGCACGCACAGGATCTGGATCACGCCGCTGTGGAACCAGTCGAGCTCCTTGCCCTTGTCGAGCATGAGCTGCAGCGAACCGACCCACAGCACGAGCAGCGCGAGGCCGATGCGGTCGATCGGGCGCTTGACGGTCGGCGTCTCGCGCTTGGCGTAGATGCTCCAGGTCAGGAAAGCGGCCAGCAGGCCCACCGGCACGTTGATGTAGAAGATCCACGGCCAGCTGAAGTCATCGGTGATCCAGCCGCCGAGCAGCGGCCCGGCGACCGGCGCGACCAGCGTCGTCATGCCCCATAGAGCGAGCGCCGTGCCGGCCTTGTGCTTGGGGTAGCTCGACAGCAGCAGCGTCTGCGACAGCGGGATCATCGGCCCGGCGACAAAGCCCTGCAGCGCGCGAAACGCGACGAGCATCTCGAGCGAGGTCGCGAAGCCGCACAGCCACGAGGCGACGACAAAGGCCAGCACGCTGTAGGTGAACAGCTTGACCGCGCCGAAGCGCTGCGTGAGCCAGCCGGTCAGCGGCACCGAGATCGCGTTGGCGACGCCGAAGCTCGTGATGACCCAGGTGCCCTGGATCGGGCTGACGCCGAGGTCGCCGGCGATGGCCGGCAGCGACACGTTCGCGATCGACGAATCGAGCACGTTCATGAAGGTCGCGAGCGACAGCGACAAAGTGCCTAGCACCAGCGCCGAGCCGTGCAATGGCTGCTCATGCGCGGGAGACTGCGCTTGGCTCATGGTTCTCGGTTCCTGAAATGAGACTGCTGCAGCGCGCGATCAGGCGTGCTTGGCCTTGGCGGCGACCGCCTTGCCCGCGGGCTTGGCGGCCGGCGCCACCGTGCCCAGGTTCGTCTTGATGATGTGGGCGACCTCGTCGTCGGCCGCCTTGTCCATGGCGTCGTAGACGTTGGTCTGCGCGGCGGGCGCGTTCTGGCCCAGGGTCAGCATCTTGCCGCTGCGGTCCTGCACGTCGACGGTGGTGACCATCGACAGGCCCACGCGCAGCGGATGCTCGGCGACTTCCTTGGGGTCGAGCTCGATGCGCACCGGCACGCGCTGGACGATCTTGATCCAGTTGCCCGTGGCGTTCTGCGCCGGCAGCAGCGCGAAGGCCGCGCCCGTGCCAGCCGACAGGCCGACGACCTTGCCGTGGAACTCGACCTTGTCGCCGTAGACGTCGGCCGTCAGCTTGACGGGCTGGCCGATGCGCAGCTTGGCGAGCTGGCTTTCCTTGAAATTGGCGTCGACCCAGGGCTGCTGCAGCTGGGCCACGGCCATCAGCGGGCTGCCGGCGGCCACGCGCTGGCCGACCTGCACGCTGCGGCGTGCCACCCAGCCGTCGACCGGCGCGGGCAGGTCGCTGCGCGAATACGCGAGATAGGCCTCGCGCACGCGGGCCGCCGCGCGCTGGACGTTCGGGTGTTCGGACGGCGTCGTGCCCTCGGTCAGCGCGCGGTTCGAATCGAGCTGCTCGTGCGCGGCCTGCACGGCCTGCTGGGCGGCGGCCACGGCGCTTTGCGCCGTCGTGACCTGCGACTTGGCGTGGTCGAGCTCTTCCTTGCCGACGGCGCCGCTGGCCAGCAGCGGTGCGCGGCGCTGCTCGTCGCCCTGCACGCGCGCCAGCTCGGCCTGCGCCTTGGTCAGGTCGGCTTCGCGCAGCTTGACCTGCGCTTCGAGCGTGCCGTTGTTGGCGTAGAGCGTGCGGACTTCGCGGACCGTCTGCGCCAGCGCGCTTTCGGCCTGGTCGAGCGCGACGCGGGCGTCGGCCGGGTCGAGGCTGACGAGCTTCTGCCCGGCCTTCACGAAGTCGGTGTCGTCGGCGTAGATGGCGCGCACCGTGCCGCCGACCAGCGGCGTGATCTGCACGACGTTGGTATTGACGTAGGCGTTGTCGGTGGACTCGTAGCGGCTGGCGACGAAGGCCTGGTAGCCGAAGTAGCCGACCAGTCCCAGGACGACGACGACGCTCAGTGCCGTCAGCGCGGTCTTGCGTTTGCCGTTGCCATTGCCGTTTGCGGAGGTGTTCTCGTTGCTGCTCATGGTGTTCTCTCTCGAATTCATTGACCTTGTTGGGCGGACTGGGCGGACTGAGCGGCCGAGGCCTCGGACCAGCCGCCGCCGAGGGCGCGCATCAGGTTGACCTGGGCTTCGACCTTCATGCCGCGCAGGTCCAGGGCCTGGCGCTGCTGCGCCACGACGTTGCCCTGGGCCGCGAGCAAGGCCAGGCGATTGCCCAGGCCGGCGTCGAAGCGTTGCTTGGCGAGGCTCTGGCTGGCCTCGGCGTTGGCGAGCAGGCGATCGACCTCTTGCTGCTGGCGATCGAGCGACTGCAGCGTGACGATCTGGTCGCCCGCGTCGCGCACGGCGTCCAGCACCGTCGCGTTGTAGGACGCAACGGCCGCATCAGCCGCCGCGGCCGTGCCCTTGAGCTGCGCGCTCAGGTGGCCGGCGTCGAACAGCGGCAGACGCAGCGACGGGCCGACGCCCCACTGGCCGCTCTCCGACTTGAGCAGCTTGTTCAGGCCGATCGAGTTGAAGCCGGCGAAAGCGCTCAGGCTCACGTCCGGGTAGAACTGGGTGCGCGCCACCTGCACGTCACGCGTGCTGGCCTCGACGCGCCAGCGCGCCGCCACGACGTCGGGGCGGCGGCCGAGCAGGTCCAGCGTCAGCGCATCCTGGCTGCCCAGCGCGATGGCGTCGGGCAGGCGCGGCGCGAGCGAGGCCACGCTGTCGGGCGCCTGCACGGTCAGCTGGGCCAGTTGATGGCGCAGCTGGTCGGCTTGCGCCGCGAGCTGGACTTGCTGGCGATGCAGCTCGGGCAACGGCGCTTCGGCACTGCGGCGGTCCTGCTGGTTGTCGAGGCCGGCATCGACGCGCTGGCGCACCAGATCGAAGGCCTGGCCGCGCAGCTTCGTCTGCTCCTCGAGCAGGTGCTGCTGCTCGACCGTGCGGGCCAGTTCGAAGTAGGCATGCGCGACCTGGCTCGACAGCATCAGCCGGGCCGCTGCGGCGTCGGCCTGCGCGGCGCGCTGCTGGCCCAGCGCCGAGTCGAGTTCGGCGGCGTGACGGCCGAAGAAATCCCAGTCGTAGCTGACGCCGACCTGCAGATTGGCCATCGTCAGCACCGAGCCGCCGAGCGGCGGCGGGTAGATCGAGGTTTCGGTCAGGCGCTCGCGCGTGATGTCGGTTTCGAGGCCGACATCGGGCTTGGCCGCGGCACCGGCGTTCTCCACCAGCGCTGCAGCGCGGGCGATGCGGGCGCGCGCGGCAGCGAGGCTGGGCGACTGCGCCAGCGCGCGCTGCTCGAGCGCATCGAGCTGCTCGTCGTGATAGGCCGTCCACCAGTCGGCGGCGAACTCGCTGGACGTACCGGCGTGCAGGCCGACCTGCTCTGCGGCAAGCGGCTTGGCCGGGTCGGCCAGCTTGGGGATGGGCGCGCAAGCGACGAGCAGGCCCGACAGGACCAGCGCGCCGATGAGAATGCTTGGTTTCATGATGCTTCGGTGGGGGAATTCGGGGCTTCGTGCGCCGCCTTCAGCGCGTCGCCGTTGGCAATGAAGCGCTGCAGCAGTTCGACGAAGGTGCGCCATTCGGCGTGGCTGAAGCCCTTCAGATGGGCATTGAAGACGTCGGAGAGCACGGCGGTGAGCTGCTGCGTGAGCTGCTCGCCCTGCTCGGTCAGCGAGACCATGACGACGCGGCGGTCGGTATTGGAGCGCTCGCGCCGGCACAGGCCCTTGGCTTCGAGGCGGTCGACCAGGCGCGACACGGCGCCGGCGTCGATGTCCAGCGCGCGCACCAGCTCGGCCACCGGGCAGGAGCCGCAAAGATGCAGTGTCAGGAGCGGCACCCATTGCGCGTGCGTCAAGCCGTGGTCGTTCAGGCGCTGGTCGCATTCGGCGCCGATCGACTGCTTGGCCCGCATGAACAGCCAGCCCAGGCTCTCGTCGCGCCGGTACTTGTCGGGGTGGTAGTAACGGGTGACCATGGCCGCGAAATTTATTTGCCACGACAATCATTGTCAAGGCAATAATTTGGATCACACAATATTTGCAGGCCTATTTCCCATGTCACTTGCAAGAGCTTCCGCCCGCCCCGCATCGCTGGCCGGCCTCGCGCCGTTCCTGCGGCCTTACCGCCTGCGCATCGGGCTGTCGGTGCTGTTCCTGCTGCTCGCCGCGGTGGCCACGCTGCTGTTCCCGGTGGTGCTGCGCCAGCTGATCGACCAGGGCTTCGTCTCCGCCGAGCCCGGCCAGCGCGCCATGGCCCTGCGCGGCCATTTTGTGGCGCTCTTCGGAGTCGGTGCTTTGCTGGGGGTTTTCTCGGCGCTGCGCTACTACAGCGTGACCTGGCTCGGCGAGCGCATCAGCGCGGACCTGCGCAATGCCGTCTACGGCCACGTGCTGGAGCAAAGCCCGGAGTTCTTCGAGACGACGCAGACCGGCGAGGTGCTCAGCCGCATCACGACCGACACGACCGTCGTGCAGACCGTCGTCGGCTCGAGCCTGTCGATGGGCCTGCGCAATCTCGTCATGGGCAGCGGCGCCATGCTGATGCTGGTCTGGACCAACCCGCTCGTGATGGGCCAGGTGCTGGGCCTGCTCGTGCTCGTCGTGCTGCCGGCGCTGGTGTTCGGGCGGCGCGTGCGCCGCTTGAGCCGTGCCAGCCAGGACCGCGTGGCCGACACCAGCGCCATCGCCGCCGAGGTGCTCAACGCCGTGCCCGTGGTGCAGAGCTACACGCAGGAGCGCGCCGAGGTCGAGCGCTTCGCCGGCGCCAGCGAGAACGCCTTCCTCACGGCGCGCAAGCGCATTCGCATGCGTGCCGGCCTCGTCGCCTTCATCATCACGGCCACCTTCGGTGCCCTGCTCTGGGGCCTCTACCAGGGCACGCAGGCCGTGCTGGCCGGGCGCATCAGCGCCGGGCACCTGGGGCAGACGGTCGTCTACGTGACCCTGCTCGTCAGCTCGGTCGCCGTGCTGGCCGAGGTCTGGGGCGAGGTGCTGCGCGCCGCCGGTGCGACCGAGCGGCTGATGGAGCTGCTGGCCGCGCAGCCCACCGTGCGCGGCCCGGACGCGCCGCGCACGCTGCCGGCCAGCAGCGGCGGCACCGGTGTCTCGATCGAGGCGCTGCGCTTTCATTACCCGACACGGCCGCTGCAGGCGGCGCTGGACGGCTTCTCGCTCGACATCGCGCCCGGCGAGACCGTCGCCCTCGTCGGCCCCTCCGGCGCGGGCAAGAGCACCGTCTTCCAGCTCCTGCTGCGCTTCTACGACACGCAGGCCGGCGAGATCCGCATCAACGGCGTGCCGATCCGCGAGCTGTCCTTGGCCGACTTGCGCCACACCATCGGCCTCGTGCCGCAGGACAGCGTGATCTTCTCGACCAGCGCGCTGGAGAACATCCGCTACGGCCGCCCCGAGGCCTCCGACGCCGAGGTCATCGAAGCCGCCCGCGCCGCCTTCGCTGACGAGTTCATCACCCGCCTGCCCGAGGGCTACGCCACCTTCCTGGGCGAGCGCGGCGTGCGCCTCTCGGGCGGCCAGCGCCAGCGCATCGCCATCGCCCGCGCCATGCTCAAGAACCCGCCGCTGCTGCTGCTCGACGAAGCGACGAGCGCGCTCGACACCGAGAGCGAGCGCGTCGTCCAGCGCGCGCTCGAAGCCGCCATGGCGCACCGCACGACACTGGTCATCGCGCACCGCCTGTCGACCGTGCAGAAGGCCGACCGCATCGTCGTGCTCGAGCACGGCCAGATCCACGAGATCGGCACGCACGGCGAACTGCTCGCCCGGGACGGCCTTTATGCCCGCCTTGCCGCCTTGCAGTTCGAAGCTTGACGCTCTCACTAAAATGCCGGGCATGAACGCTGCACCCTCCCAGTACGAAGACTTCATGCGCCATGTCTTCGAGCATGGCACCGCCAAGACCGACCGCACGGGCACCGGCACGCGCTCGGTCTTCGGCCACCAGATGCGCTTCGACCTGGCCCAGGGCTTCCCGCTGGTGACGACCAAGAAGGTGCACCTCAAGTCCATCATCCTGGAGCTGCTGTGGTTCCTGCGCGGCGACGCCAACGTCAAGTGGCTGCAGGAGCGCGGCTGCACGATCTGGGACGAATGGGCGCGCGCGGACGGCGACCTCGGCCCGGTCTACGGCGTGCAGTGGCGCAGCTGGCCCACGGCCGACGGCCGCCACATCGACCAGATCGCCGAAGTCGTCAAGCAGCTCAAGACCAACCCGGACTCGCGCCGCATCATCGTCAGCGCCTGGAACGTCGGCGAGCTCGACAAGATGGCGCTGATGCCCTGCCACGCGTTCTTCCAGTTCTACGTGGCCGACGGAAAACTGAGCTGCCAGCTCTACCAGCGCAGTGCCGACATCTTCCTCGGCGTGCCCTTCAACATCGCCAGCTACGCGCTGCTGACGATGATGCTGGCCCAGCAATGCGACCTGGGCCTGGGCGATTTCATCTGGACCGGCGGCGACTGCCACATCTACAGCAACCACGTCGAGCAGGTCCAGACACAGCTCGCGCGCACGCCGCTGCCTTATCCGCAGATGCAGATCAAGCGCCGGCCGGCCAGCATCTTCGATTACGAGTTCGAGGACTTCGAACTCGTCGGCTACGAGCACCACCCGCCCATCAAGGCACCTGTCGCGGTCTGAGCCGACCGAGCCGGCGCGGGCGGGTGACCGCCACGTCTTGACGCTTCACACCTGGCTCGCCAAGCCGGCCCGACGCGCCTGCTCTGCCGCGATGTAGGCGTGGATCAGCGGCACCACCGCGGCGCCCTCCCCGATCGCGCCGCCAACGCGCTTGACCGAGCCCGAGCGCACGTCGCCGATGGCGAAGACACCCGGCACGGCCGTCTCCAGCGCCGCCGCCGGCCGGGCCGGGAAGCCCCCACGGGCGTTGCTGCCGGTGACCACGAAGCCGTGCGGATCGGTGGTCACGCCGCAATCGCCGAGCCATTCGGTCTCCGGGTCCGCGCCGATGAACAGGAACAGGTGGCGCGTGGCGCACTCGTGCTGGTCGCCACCACGCCGGCGACGCCAGGTCGCGCCTTCCAGGCCGGTCTCCAGGCCGCCCTTCAGGCTGACGAGTTCGGTGTGGGTATGCAGCTTGATGTTGGGCGTGGCCGCGATGCGCTCGATCAGGTAGCTGGACATGCTCGCCGTCAGCGACGGCCCGCGGATCAGCAGGTTCACGAGCGAGGCATGGCGCGAGAGGAACACCGCCGCCTGCCCCGCCGAATTGCCGCCGCCGACGAGCGCCACCTCCTCCTGCTGGCACAGCCGCGCCTCGACGGCCGAAGCCCAGTACGAAACGCCGCGGCCCTCGAACTCCGCCAGCCGCGGCACGTCCGGCCGGCGGTAGCGCGCACCGGTGGCGATGACCACGGTGCGCGCACGGATACGCCGGCCGTCCCGGAGCAGGACGCTGTGATGCGGCATGCCGTCCTCGGACTCGCCGCAGGCGCAGTCGAGCGTGGCGACCTGCGCGGGAATCAGCAGCTCGACGCCGAACTTCTGCGCCTGCACGAAGGCCCGCGCCGTCAGCGCTTGACCCGAAATGCCGGTCGGGAAGCCGAGGTAGTTCTCGATGCGCGCGCTGGCGCCAGCCTGGCCGCCGAAGGCGCGGCAGTCGAGCACGATGACGCGCAGGCCTTCCGAGGCCGCATAGACGGCCGCCGCCAGGCCGGCCGGCCCGGCGCCGACGATGGCCACGTCGAAGAGCTCGTCGCGCGCCCGGACGTCCACCATGCCCAGGCAGCGCGCCAGGCCTTCCTCGCTGGGGTTCTCGAGCGCCGATCCGTCCGCGCAGACCACTAGCAGCGCGCAGCCCTCGTACTGCGCCAGCAGGGCCGCCGCGTCGGGATCGCGGGCCGGGTCGGCGTGGTGATAAGGGTGGCCATTGCGGCGCAGAAAGCCCTCCAGCCGCGCCAGGTCGGGCGATTGCGGATGGCCGATCAGCACCGGCCCCGCCGCGCCCGAGTTGATCAGCGCCACGCGGCGCAGGATCAGGGCGCGCGTGATGCGCTCGCCCAGGTCGGCCTCGGCCACCAGCAGCGCGCGCAGCTGCGCCGGCGGCACGAGCAGGGCCTCGACCTCCTCGTCGGCGTGGCCATCCACCAGCGCCGGTCGGCCGCTGAGCTGGGCGACCTCGGCGAGGAACTCGCCGGGCCCGTGCCGCACAACCGGCACCACGTGGCCCAGGCCATCGCGGTGCGTGATCGACACGGTGCCCTTGAGCACCACGTACATGCCCGGTCCGATCTCGCCGGCCGTGCACAGCCGCTCGCCGCGCGCGAAGCGCTGCAGCGTGCCGAACGGCGCGATGCGCGCGATCTCGGCGTCCTGCAGCATCGGGAAGGTCTGATCGCGCCGGCCGGCGGGCAGGCCTGGGGTCTCGTCACTCATGATGCGCGCGGCTTTCGTCGTTGGATCCACCGGCGTGATGATGGCCTCCTCGCTGGCGAACGGCAATGTCCTTCGCCCGGGGAGATGCCATCGCTCCGACATAATCGCGAGCCTCGATGTACTCCACACCCGAACATGACTTCTGACGCCACCAGCCACCTGGTGCTGATCGCCGCCGTGGCCCGCGATGGCGCCATCGGCCGCGGCAACGAGCTGCTCGTCAGGATCCCCGAAGACATGGCGCGCTTCAAGGCGCTGACGATGGGCCACACCGTGCTGATGGGCCGCAAGACCTGGGATTCGATCCCGCTGAAGTTTCGCCCGCTGCCGGGCCGGCGCAACCTCGTGCTGAGCCGCCAGAGCGGCCTCGTGCTCGACGGTGCCGAGGTCTTCGCCGACATCGATTCAGCCCTCGCCGCCTGCCACGGCGAGCCGCAGGTCTTCGTCATGGGCGGCGCGCAGATCTACGCCGCCACCCTGCCCCGCGCCGATCGCCTGGAACTGACCGAGATCGACGCCGAGTTCGACGCCGATGCCTTCTTCCCAGCCTGGCCACGCGAGCAATTCCAACAGACCGCGCGCCGCACGGCCACCAGCGAACACGGCTGGACCTACCACTTCACGACCTATGAGCGCATTGGCCGCCTTTGATGGAGATTCCATGTCCGAACACGGCTTTCACGTTCACGGGCCCCACGACCACGAACTCGAACACGCGGCGCAACATGCCGCACAGCACGGCCACAACGGCTCGCACAGCCTGGCCAGCCGCATGGCCGTGATCACCGCCGTGCTGGCCTGCATCGGCGCTTCGTTCGGCTACATGGGCGGGCTCACGCAGGCCAACGCCTCGCTCTACAAGAACAACGCCGCGATCAAGAAGACCGAAGCGGCCGACCAGTGGAACTACTACCAGGCCAAGGCCAACAAGCAGAACCTCTCCGAGCTGGCCGCCGAACTCGTCTCCAGCGATGAAAAGCGCCAGTCCTATCGCGACAAGGCCGCCCGCTACGACAAGGAAAAGGCCGACATCAACGCCAAGGCCACCGCGCTGGACAAGGAGTCGGCCGAGTGGGATGAGAAGAGCGAAGAGGAGCTCCACCTCCATCACCGCTGGGCGCAGGCGACCACGGTATTGCAGGTCGCCATCGCGCTGGCCGCCATCGCACTGCTGACGCGCAAGCGCTGGATGGAAGGCGCGACGCTGCTGGCCGGCGCCACCGGCATCACGCTGGGCGTGCTGGCCGCCCTGCACATCTAAAGCTCGATGCCCTGCACCAGCCGCCGCGCCAGGCGCGGCTGGCGCAGGCGCTCCAGCCACCAAGCGAGCGCACGGCCTTCGCCGCCACGCTCGTCGGCCCGCCAGGCCACGTAGAGCGTGTTCGGCTCGCGCGGATCGGCCATGGTCTTCTCGACCAGCTCGCCACGCGCCAGCAGCCCGGCCACGCGCTTGCGCGGCAGCCAGCCCACGCCCAGGCCGGCGCACTGCGCCGCGATCTTGCTGCGCATGCTCGGCACCGCCAGCTGCGCCTGCCCGCCCTGCACGCCGTAGCTGCGCGCGCTGGCGCCGCGGGCGCTGTCGGCCACAACAATTGCGCGTTCGGCCTGCACCGCCGCGCGCGGCAGCGGCTCGGCCGAGCGCGCCAGCGCATGGCGCGGCGCCACCGCGAAGACCCACTCCATCACGCCGAGCTCGAACCAGCGCAGGCCGGGCAGCGCAGGCGGCTCATTGGTCGCGCCGACGACGAGATCCGCGCGGCCCTCGCGCAGCGCCTCCCAGGTGCCGCCGAGCACCTCGGTCGTCAGGCGCAGGCTCACACCGGAGCCGAGCGCGTCGAAGTCGCGGATGAGCGGCAGCAGGCTGTCGAACTCGATCACTTCGTCGCTGACGATGTGCAGGCGGTCTTCCCAGCCGCTGGCGACCTGGCGCACGCGCGTGTTGAGCCGGTCCACCTCCAGCGCCAGGCGCTCGGCTTCGGCCGCCAGCAGCGCGCCAGCCGGCGTGAGCTGCAGGCGGTAGCGGCGCCGGTCGAACAGCAGCGCGTCGAAGCGCGCCTCCAGCTGCCGCGCGGCGTGCGAGATCGTCGACGGCGCCTTGCCCAGCGCCGCCGCGGCCTTGGAAAGGCTGCCGGCGGTGCGGATGGCCTGCAGCAGGGCCAGTTCATCGCGGTTCAACATATTCGATGCCTTCGAACGAGTTCGCCACGATTGTGATACGGCAATGCATCCGGCCCCAAGCACCATTCGTTCACGGCTCGACGAACGAGTCCGTTCATCCAACCCTCGAAAGGAATCACCATGAACCGCTTCGCCAACAAGAACGTCCTCGTCACCGGCGGCAACTCGGGCATCGGCCTGGCCGCCGCCAAGGCCTATGCCGCCGAAGGCGCCCGTGTCTACATCACCGGCCGCAACGCTGAAACGCTGGCCGCTGCGGCGGCTGAGACCGGCGCCATCGCCATCCGCAACGACGCCGGCCGCATCGCCGACGCGCGCGCCCTGGCCGCCCGCCTGAGCGCCGACGGCGTGCAGCTCGACGCCGTCTTCCTCAACGCCGGCGTCGCGCGTTTCGCGGGCCTGTCCGACGCGACCGAAGCGCTGTGGGACGAGATCTTCGACACCAACGTCAAGGGCCTGTTCTTCCAGATCCAGGCGCTCGCGCCGCTGCTGCGCAAGGGTGCGGCCATCGTCATCAACGGCTCGATCAACGCCCACATCGGCATGCCCAACTCGTCGATCTACGCCGCCAGCAAGGCCGCGGTGATCTCGATGGCCAAGACGCTCTCGGCCGAGCTGCTGCAGTCGGTTGGCGGCGGTGCGCGCGTCAACATCGTCAGCCCGGGCCCGGTCGCCACGCCGCTGTACGGCAAGCTCGGCCTGGACGCCGCCACGCTCGAAGCCACGGCCGCCAGCATCCAGAACCAGGTGCCGCTGGGCCGCTTCGGCACGCCCGAGGAAGTCGCCAGCGCCGTGCTCTATCTCTCGTCGAGCGACTCGGCCTTCGTCGTCGGCTCGGAGCTGATCGTCGACGGCGGCATGAGCCAGCTCTGAGATCGGCACTCTTGCCGATTCTGGAAAGGCGCTTTGAGGCGCGCAGGCTGTTCGGGCGCCATGCCGGCCTTTAGAGTGCGTGCAGACCACGCAACTCCGGAGACCGACATGAGCCCGACCCCGCTGTACTTCGACGACCTCGCACTCGGCATGCAGTTCAAGAGCGCCACGCTGACGGTGACGCGCGAGGACATCCTGCGCTTCGCCGCCGAGTTCGACCCGCAGCCCTTCCACCTGGACGACGAGGCCGCCCGCAAGACGATGTTCGGTGGCCTTGCCGCCAGCGGCTGGCACACGGCGGCGCTGACCATGCGCCTGCTGGTCACGAGCGGGCCGCGGCTCGCCAACGGCATCATCGGCGCGGGCGGCGAAGTCGAATGGAAGATGCCCACGCGCCCCGGCGACGAGCTGCACGTCGACTGCGAGGTGATCGAGCTCACGCCCTCGCGTTCCAAGCCTGACCGCGGCCTCGTCGTGCTGCGCTCGAACACCGTCAACCAGCGCAGCGAGGTCGTGCAGACGCTCACGGCCAAGCTGATGGTGTCGCGCCGCGCGGCCTGAATCGCTGCCGGCTGACATCATCCGGGCGCCGCCTGGCGCCCGAGCCAATGCGTTTCGCAACGGCCGATTCGGCACAATCGCGGGACCGCCGGATCGGCGGTTCCGCCCACCTCTTTCGAATCAGCCCCCGAACATGGCCACCAAGCTCGCCACCTGGAACGTCAACTCCCTCGCCGTGCGCCTGCCGCAAGTGCTGGACTGGCTCGTCGCCAACCCGGTCGATGCGCTCGTGCTGCAGGAAACCAAGCTGACCGACGACAAGTTCCCGCACGCCGAGATCGAGGCCGCGGGCTACCAGGTCCAGTGGTTCGGCCAGAAGACCTACAACGGCGTCGCGCTGCTCAGCAAGACGCCGGCCACGGACATCGTCAAGAACATCCCCGGCTTTGCCGACGAGCAGGCGCGCGTGATCGCCGGCACGGTCGACGGCGTGCGCGTCGTCGGTGGCTACTTCCCCAACGGCCAGGCGCCCGACAGCGATAAGTTCGTCTACAAGATGGCCTGGCTCGACGCGCTGCGCGCCTGGCTGGCCGACGAGCTCAAGCAGCACGGCAAGCTCGTGCTGATGGGCGACTTCAACATCACCCCCGATGACCGCGACGTCTACGACCCCGTCGCCTGGGCCGGCCAGATCCACTGCACGCCCGAGGAACGCGCGCACTTCCAGGGCCTGCTGGGCCTGGGTCTGGTCGACGCCTTCCGCCTGTTCGAGCAGCCGCCCAAGAGCTGGAGCTGGTGGGACTACCGCAACCTCGCCTTCCGCAAGAACCAGGGCCTGCGCATCGACCACATCCTGGTCACGGAGGCGCTGAAGCCGGCGGTCAGCGCCTGCGTCATCGACAAGCTGCCGCGCAAGAACGAACGGCCGAGCGATCACGCGCCGGTCGTCGTCACGCTGGGCTGATTTAGCTCAGGCCATGCGGGAGATGGCATGCAAGACTCGCTCGCATGTCAGCTTGGCATGAACATCCCCACGGTTCACGACTGCTCGCGTGGGTGCTCGTGGTATTGGCGCACTTGCTGCTACTCAAGGCCTGGCGAGATCAACCGGCCGCGGCTCCGCGTGCGAAGGAAGCCAGCTCAATCGAACTGCGCCTGACCCAACTGCGGCCACAAGTTCCGCCAGCAAGATCGACGCAGCTTGCGCGGAGTGCTGCTTCGCGAAGCACTGCGACAAGAAGCGCTCCTGTCGCTCAGCTTCCACTGGAACTCGCCGTTGTGTCGCCCGTCTCGCCACCCGGTCCGCCCGCCAGTGCTCCCAGGACTTCCACACCCCCGGTCGTGGACGGTGACGCGATCCGCCGCGCGAGCAAGGAGGTCGGCATGGTCGGCTTCCGCAGCATGGCCAGCATCAGCGGAACCTATGTCGGAGATCCGAAGCCGAGCAAATGGCAACGCTTTTCGTCCGAGGTCGGGGCCTCGGCCAAAGGCGACTGCATCGCGGCCGACGCGCGAGGCAGCTTGCTGTCCGCGGCAACGATCGCTTATTCGGCGGCGACCGGCGGGTGCAAGTGACGGAAGTCAGGCTGAAGCCGCCAAGCGACTTCGGTGCTGCCCTGATGCGGTACGCCGGATTACGCTGTGATACTCCGCCCTCGTTGCCGCCGGCATCGCCCATCTCTTTGGCGAGCCGCGCGTTCGGCCACAGGGAGAACAACGCATGAAAGCATGGGCCGCCAAGCCCCTGGCGTGGGTGCGCAAGCTGCGCTGGTGGATCGCGATCGCGCTGGTCATCGGCGGCTGGCTGGCGTGGAAGCACGCGACGACGCCTCCGCCGCCGCCGCCGCCCACGGGCGAGGTCAAGACGGCCGACATCGTGCAGACGGTGCAGGCGGCCGGGACGCTGCAGCCCAAGAACAAGGTCGACGTCGGCGCGCAGGTCAGCGGGCAGGTCAAGGAGATCCCGGTCGTGCTGGGTCAGGCGGTGAAAAAGGGCGAGCTGCTGGTGCTGCTCGACCCGCAGCTGGCGCAGGCCGATGTCGCGCGCAGCGAAGCGGCCCTGGCGCAGCAGCAGGCCCTGCTCGACGCCACCCGCGTCGACCTCGACGCCGCACGGCGTGAGCGCGACCGCCAGCGCCGCCTGCTCAAGGGCGACGCCACTGCCGCGACCGATGCCGAGAAGGCCGAGAACGACTACGACAAGCTCGAAGCCAATCTGCGCGGCCAGGCCGCCAGCGTCGCGCAGCTGCAGGCCGCGCTCGATCACGACAAGCTCAACCTCTCCTACACGCGCATCACGGCACCGATCGACGGCGTGGTCGTCAGCATCCCGGTCCAGGTCGGCCAGACTGTGATCTCCGTGCAGACGACGCCGGTCATGGTGACCGTAGCCGACCTCGACACCATCACCGTGCGCACCAAGGTGCCCGAGGCCGATGTGCAGTCGCTCGCACCGGGCCAGAAGGCCAGCTTCACGACGCTGTCGGGCGACGGCCGGCGCTACGAGGGCAAGCTGCGCGTGATCCAGCCCGTGCCCGAGCGCGCCGGCAACGCCGTCTTCTACAACGCGCTGTTCGAGGTCGACAACCGCGACCGCAAGCTCTTCTCCGACATGACCGTGCAGGTCGACGTCGCGACTGGCGAGGTGAACAAGGTCCTCGCCATGCCCATCGTGGCGCTGGGCGAGCGCGGCAAGGACGGCGCCTATGCCGTCACCGTCGTCGCCAAGGACGGCAAGAACGAGCCGCGCCAGGTCCGCACCGGCCTGCACGACGCGGCCAACGTGCAGGTGATTTCGGGCGTCAAGTCGGGCGACAAGGTGCTGCTCGCGCCGCCGCCCGCGGCGTCTGCACCTTCGGCCGCGAACTGACCGCGATGGCGCTGATCGAACTGCGCGAGGTCTCGCGCCACTATCGCCTCGGCGACACCGCCGTCGCCGCGCTGGCCGGCGTGAGCCTGACGATCGAGGCCGGCGAGTACGTTGCCATCGTCGGCCAGTCGGGCTCGGGCAAGAGCACGCTGATGAACGTGCTCGGCTGCCTCGACAAGCCTACGAGCGGCCATTACCGCATTGCCGGCCGCGACACGAGCGCGCTCGACCCGGACGAACTCGCCGCGCTGCGGCGCGAGCACTTCGGCTTCATCTTCCAGCGCTACCACCTGCTCGGCCACCTCGACGCGCGTGCCAACACGGCGCTACCGGCCGTCTACACCGGCGAAAGCGCAACGCGGCGCATGGCGCGCGCCCAATCGCTGCTCGATCGCCTGGGCCTGGCCGACCGGCTGCACCACAAGCCCAACGAACTGTCGGGCGGCCAGCAGCAGCGCGTCTCGATCGCGCGGGCGCTGATGAACGGCGGCCAGGTCATCCTCGCCGACGAGCCGACCGGCGCGCTCGATTCGGCCAGCGGCGCCGAGATGCTGCGCCTGCTCGGCGAGCTCAACCAGCGCGGCCACACGGTCATCATCGTCACGCACGACGCCAACGTCGCCGCGCAGGCGCGCCGCGTCATCACGATGCGTGATGGCCTCGTCGTCACGGACGCCGGCACGCCGGCCGGCCACCAACCCAGCCGGCCCGAACAGGCCGCGCTGGTGCGCGTCAACCGCCTGCAGCGCGCCGCCGTGCAATGGCGTGAGGCCGTGCAGACGGCCTGGGCCGCGCTCAAGGGCAGCCGGCTGCGCACGGCGCTGTCGATGCTGGGCATCAGCATCGGCATCGCCTCGGTCGTCTCCATCGTCGCGCTGACGAGCGCGGCGCGGCACTCGATCGAATCGGACGTGGCCAGCTTCATCTCGGGGCGCATCGCGGTCTGGCGCGGCAATTCGGCGCTGCCGCCGGGCGCCGTGGCCAAGGCCTTCCAGCCGGCCGAGATCGACAGCGTGCGCGCCCTGCCCGGCGTCACCGGCGTCAATATCGAACGGCGCACCCAGCTGACGGCACGCCAGGGCTCGCGCGACGCGCAGGTCACGACCATCGGCGGCGGGCCGAACACGCTGCACGCCCACAAGCTCAAGATCATCGAAGGGCGCTACTTCAGCGAACTCGACCAGCGCGACAGCGCCCAGGTCGTCGTGATCGACCAGAAGGCGCGCGACGCGCTGTTCAAGAAGGGCGAATCGCCAATCGGGCAAACGGTGATGCTGATGCTGGGCGGTGCCATCACCACCGACGCCAGCGCGACCGCCGCCGCAGGCGCTGCCGCGCAACCGGCCTGGGGCGCGCTGCCGCTCACGGTCATCGGTCTGGTCGACAGCGACGCGGCCCTGCTGTCCGGCGGCGAGTGGTTCGGCGAGGTCTTCGTGCCCGCCACGACCTTCAACCGCAAGGTGGATGCGCGCGCCGACTACGACCAGTTCGACCTGCTGCTCGATCCCAAGACCGTGCCGGACCAGGTGCGCGTGCAGGTCACGCACCGACTGCGCGCCCTGCATGGCCGCGAGGACTTCTCGACCTGGAACGGCGAGGAGGAGTTCCGCAAGTTCACCAATATCACGGCCAGCCTCGCCGCGATCTTCGCGGGCGTTGGCGCGATCGCGCTGCTCGTCGGCGGGGTCGGTGTCATGAACATCATGCTGGTCTCGGTCTCGGAGCGCACGCGCGAGATCGGCATCCGCATGGCCGTGGGCGCGCGGCGCAGCGATGTGCTGCTGCAGTTTCTCGTCGAGGCCGTGGTGCTGTGCTGCCTCGGCGGCCTCGTCGGCGTGGGCCTGAGCTGGCTCGCCGCCTTCGCCTTCAACCACGCCCAGACGCAGCTGCCGGTCGAAGTCAGCTGGGATGCGCTGCTCGTCGCCTTCGCCGTTTCCAGCGGCGTGGGCCTGCTGTTCGGCACCCTGCCGGCCCGGCGTGCCGCCGCCCTGAGTCCCGTCGACGCGCTGGCGCGCGAGTGAGAACCATCATGCGTCCAAACTTCAAGTTAGCGCCGTTCGCCGTGGCCTGGCTGCTCACCGCGTGCGCCGGCGCTCCGCCGGCCGCTCCGGAGCCTCCGCCCGCGCAAGCGCAATGGAGTGCCCTGCCCGACAGCGGAGCCAACGCGGCCTGGGCGCCGCTGCTCGACCCGGCGCTGCAAGCCCTGCAGGCGCGCGCCCAGGCGGCCAACACCGACATCCGCCGCGCTGCGCTGGCCTGGCAAAGCGCCGAGCTCCAGGCGCGCGCGCAAGGCCTGCGCGTGACGCCGAGCCTGGGCCTTTCATACGGGGCCAATCGGCCGCTGCAGTCGCAGGCGACCGTCAATGTCGATGGCGTCCTGGTGCCCGTCGGCGCTGCTTCGCAATGGACGCACAGCTACGGCGCCTCGGTCGGCGCGGGCTTCGAGCTCGACCTGTGGAACCGGCTGGGCCAGCTCGACGCACAGCAGGCCGCGCTGAGCGAGGCCGCGCGCAGCGACATCGACGCGGCCCGCCTCGTGATCGCCGACAAGGTCGCCGAGGGCTACTGGAACGTCGCCGCCAACGAACGCTTCGCGACGCTCGCTGCCGCCAAGCTCCGGCTCGCCGAAGAAGCGCTGCCGCTCGTCACGGCGCGCGTGCGCGAAGGCAAGCTCGTGCCGCTGGAGATCGACAAGGCGGCGGCCACGGTCAAGAACGCGCGCCAGCAGCTCGCCGGTTACGAGGCGGCTGCGGCGCGGGCCCGCGTCGACCTGGCCAAGCTGCTCGACCAGCCGCCGCCCGGCCCCGACATCGCGGCCGTGTCCATGCCGGCCACGCTGGCCGAATGGACGCCCGACGCGCCGGCACAGGTGCTCGAACGCCGCCCGGACGTCCACAGCGCCCGCCTGCGCGTGGATGCCTCGCTGGCCGGCGCGCGGGCGCAGCGTGCGGCGCGTTACCCGCAGCTCAGCTTCGACGCCGGCCTCGCGACCGGCGGCGAGCGCATCGGCAACTGGTTCTCACAGCCGCTGCTGTCGCTGGCCTCCAGCCTGACCGTCCCGCTGATCGACTGGCGCCGCCTCGACATCGCCGACGCGCTACATCGCGACGAGCTCGAGACCAGCGCGCTGAACCTGCGCGACGCGGTCTTCTCCGCGCTCGGCGAGATGCAGGGCCTGCTCGTCGACCAGCGCCGCATCGCGGCCGAACTGGCGGCAAGCGAACAGCAGACCGTGCAGGCGCGCGATGCCGAGCGCATCGCCTTGCTGCAGCTCGAGGTCGGCAGCATCGCCCGCGCCGACGCCCTGCAGGCACGCGTCGCCACGCTGGACGCCGAGCTCGGCCTGGAGCAGGCCCGGCTCGACGCACTGCTCAACCGCCTGGCCCTGCTGCGGGCCCTGTGCATCGCGCTTCCCGCGGCTTGACCGGCCTGCGCGGCTGGCGATACTGGCCCGCACAACGACCGGAGACATGCGATGGACCTGAACCGCCGCCGCCTCGTCGGCGCCGCTGCTGCGCTATGGCCGAGCCTGGCCTGGAGCCAGGACGGCTGGCCCAACCGGCCCTTGCGCATCAACGTGCCCTTCCCGGCCGGCGGCACGACCGACATCCTCGCCCGCGTGCTCGCGCCCGAGCTGCAGGCGCGGCTGGGCCAGCCGGTTGTCGTCGAGAACCGGCCCGGCGCCGGCGGCAATATCGGCACGGCGGACGTGGCCCGCGCGACCGACGGCCACACCATCGTGATGGGCACGGTCGGCACGCACGGCATCAACCAGGCGCTCTACGGCGCCCGGCTGCCCTACGACCCGGTCAAGGACTTCGCGCCGATCACGCTGGTGGCCAGCGTGCCCAACGTGCTGGTCGTGAATCCCAAGAAGGCGCGCGAGCTCGGCATCAACTCGGTGCCGGACCTGATCCGCGTGGCGCGCGCCAATCCCGGCATGCTCAACATGGCGTCCAGCGGCAACGGCACGTCCATCCACCTGGCCGGTGAGCTCTTCAAGAGCATGACGGGCACCTTCATGGTCCACATTCCCTATCGCGGCTCGGGGCCCGCACTGGTCGACCTGATCGGCGGCACCATGGACCTGATGTTCGACAACCTGCCGTCCTCGATGCCGCACAGCCGCTCGGGCCGGCTCAAGGCACTGGCCGTGACCTCGGCCGCGCGCAGCCCGGCCCTGCCCGACCTGCCCACGATCGAAGAGGCCGGCGGCCCGTCCCTCAAGGGCTATGAGGCGAGCTCATGGTTCGGCCTGCTGGCGCCGGCCTCGATGCCGCCCGAGCACGTGGCGCGGCTGCAGCGCGCGACGGCGCAGGCCCTGGCCCTGCCCAACATCAAGGAGACGCTCGCCACCCAGGGCGCGGTCGCCAGCGGCATGAGCAGCGCCGACTTCGCCGCGCTGATCCAGCGCGAGCTGAAGAAGTGGGCGCAGGTGGTGAAGGTCTCGGGCGCGCGGGTCGACTGAGCTAACGCAGCAGTTCCAGGCACTCGTCGAGCAGCGCGTGCAGGCGCACGACGCGCTCGTCGTCGAGCTTGGCGTTGAGCGCGAGCTGGGCGCGTTTCCAGTCGGCCTGAAGTTCCATCCGCTTGGCATGGCCGGCCGGCGTCAGCTGCACGAGATGGCTGCGCGCGTCCTCACCCGGCAGGATCTCGACCCAGCCGCCGGCGATCAGCGGCTGCAGATTGCGCGTCAGCGTCGAGGCGTCGAGATCGATGCGCCGCGCCAGTTGCCCGGGCGCCAGCGGCCCGAAATGGTCGATCTGCCCGAGCAGCGCGTACTGCGTCGCCTTGATGCCGCCGGCGGCGAAGAACGGCTCGCAGTGCTGCGCCACCATGCGCGTGAGCTGGCGCAGCTTGAAATGCGTGCAGCCGCGCGGCTTGTCAGACCGGGCCGGCACTTTCACCTTGGCGACAGCGTTCATTGAATCATTGTATCTACAATGGTTGCAACTACAACTTCCCGGAGTCCCGAAATGAACGCGACGAATCACGACGCCGTGCTGGCGCAATGGATGGCGGAAGAACAGGCCGTGCGCGCGCGCCAGCAGGCCGTGGGCCTGGCGCGGCCGGAGCAGGTGGCCGAGCTCTCGGGCGTCGAGATCCTCGATGCCATGCTGGCCGGCAAGCTGCCGCCGCCGCCGATCGCCGAGACCATGGACTTCATCCTGATCGAGGCCGCGCATGGCGAGGCCGTGTTCCAGGGCACGCCCAAGCTCAAGCACTACAACCCGCTTGGCGGCGTGCACGGCGGCTGGTTTGCCACACTGCTCGATTCGGCGCTGGGCTGCGCCGTCATGGCAGCGCTACCCGCGGGCGTGAGCTACACGACGCTGGAGCTCAAGATCAACCTCGTGCGCGGCCTGTCGCTGAAGGTGCCGGCGGTGCGCGCCATCGGCAAGACCGTGCACGTGGGCAAGCAGGTCGCGACGGCCGAGGCTCAATTGGTCGGCCACGACGGCAAGCTTTACGCTCACGCCAGCACGACCTGCCTCGTGTTCCCGCGCCGCTGAAATCTCGGGCCGTCAGGCCCGGATTCAGGCGCGCAATGCGTGCGTCGCGCGCGCCAGCTGCGTGATGCGCGCCCAGTCCTTGGCGTCGACGGCGTCTTGCGGCGTGAGCCACGAGCCGCCGCAGACCTTGACGTTGGGCAGGCTCAGGAACTGCGACGCCGTCTCGGGGCTGATGCCGCCCGTGGGGCAGAAAGCCACGTCCGGGAACGGTCCGGCGAGCGCCTTGAGCAGGTTCACGCCGCCGACCGGCACGGCCGGGAAAAGCTTGAGGAAGCTGTAGCCGGCATCGCCGGCCTGCATCACTTCGCTGGCCGTCGAGACGCCGGGCAGCAGCGGCAGGTCCACGGTCTTGCAGGCATCCGCCAGCGTGGTCGTGAAGCCGGGGCTGACGGCGAAGCGGCAGCCCGCATCCTTGGCGGCGCGCACATCGGCCGCCGTGCGCAGCGTGCCGGCGCCGACGATGGCGTCGGGCACGGCGCGCGCCATGGCTTCCATCGCCTTCAGCGCGACCGGCGTGCGCAGCGTCACTTCGAGCACGCGCACGCCGCCGGCGACGAGCGCCTCGGCCAGCGGCACCGCGTCTTCAAGACGCTGGATGACGATGACGGGAATGACCGGGCCGTGCGCGGCGAGGCTGAGGGTGTCGAGGCTCATCGGGTGATCTCCAGTTTCATCAAAGCCAAGTGATGGCGCCTTCCTCGGCGCTCTTGGCGTTGCGGCGCATGCCGGCGAACAGTTCGCGGCCGAGGCCGTGCTTGTTGTCGAGCGCGTGTTCGGGCGTGATCTGCGCGAGTTCGCGCGCCGCCCAGTCGACGTCGGACACGAGCGCCTGCAGCGTGCCGCTGACGGCGCACAGGCGCACGACATCGCCATCGCGCAACTTGGCCAGCGGGCCGCCGGCCAGCGCCTCGGGGCAGACGTGGATGGCCGCGGGCACCTTGCCCGACGCGCCGCTCATGCGACCGTCGGTCACCAGCGCGACCTTGAAACCCTTGCCTTGCAGCACGGCCAGCGGCGGCGTGAGCTTGTGCAGCTCGGGCATGCCGTTGGCGTGCGGGCCCTGGAAGCGGATGACGACGACGACATCGCGCTCCAGCTCACCGGCCTTGAAAGCGGCGAGCATCGCGTCCTGCGAGTCGAAGATACGCGCGGGCGCTTCGATCGTGTGGCGGTCTTCCGGAACGGCCGAGACCTTGATGACCGCGCGGCCCAGGTTGCCGGCCACGAGCTTGAGGCCGCCCGTCGGGCTGAACGGCGCAGCCGCCGTGCGCACGACGTTGGAATCGCCGCTGTCGAGCGGCAGATCGAGCCAGCTCACGCCCTCGCCCGCCGGCGTCGGCAGGCGCGTGTACGGGCGCAGCGAATCACCGGCGACGCTGACGACGTCTTCGTGCATGAGGCCGGCGTCGAGCAGTTCGCGGATCACGAAGCCCGGGCCACCAGCGGACTGGAACTGATTCACGTCGGCCGAACCGTTGGGGTAGACGCGCGCCAGCAGCGGCACGACGGCGGAGAGCTCGGAGAAATCCGTCCAGTCGATCAGGATGCCCGCCGAGCGCGCGACGGCGACCCAGTGGATCAAGTGATTGGTCGACCCGCCCGTGGCCAGCAGCGCTGCCATCGCATTGACGATGGCGCGCTCGTCGACGAGCCGGCCGATGGCCTTGCCGTGCTGCGGCACGAGGCCCAGCGCGGTGCCCACAGCCGCCTTGGTGAGCGCGTTGCGCAGCGGGTCGTGCGGATGCACGAAGGCCGCGCCCGGCACATGCAGGCCCATCGCCTCGAGCAGCATCTGGTTGCTGTTGGCCGTGCCGTAGAAGGTACAGGTGCCGGCGCCGTGATACGCGGCCTGCTCGGCCTTGAGCAGCTCCTCGCGGCCGACAAGACCTTGCGCGTATTGCTCGCGCACCTTGGCCTTCTCGTTGTTGGGCAGGCCCGAGCCCATCGGCCCGGCCGGCACGAAGACGCAGGGCAGATGGCCGAAATGCAGCGCGCCGATCAGCAGGCCCGGGACGATCTTGTCGCAGATGCCCAGCAGCAGCGCCACATCGAAGACATCGTGCGACAGGGCGATGGCCGTGCCCATGGCGATGGTGTCGCGCGAGAACAGGCTCAGCTCCATGCCGGGCAGGCCCTGCGTCACGCCATCGCACATGGCGGGCACGCCGCCGGCCACCTGGGCCGTGGCGCCGAGCCGGTGCGCCTCGGCACGGATCTCGGCCGGGTAGCCCTCGTAGGGCTGGTGGGCCGAGAGCATGTCGTTGTAGGCCGAGACGATGGCCAGGTTGGGCTTCTTCTCGGCAACGATGCGCAGCTTGTCGTCGGCCGGCATGGCGGCCACGGCGTGCGCGACGTTGGCGCAGCCCATGCGCTCGACGCCACGGCGGCGCCCGGCCATCGCATCGAGTCGCTCCAGGTACGCACCGCGCTCATCGGCACTGCGCGCGCGGATGCGTTCGGTCACAGCGGCTAGCGTCTTGTTCATGGCGTAACCAGCTCCTTCAATTTCATGTAACCATATTACATCAGCAACACCCGACCATGGTTACAGTCTGAGTACAAGCCCCGCGCTCATCGTGCCGCAATGATCCAGCATCCATCCCGCGATGCCCAGCCCGCCGACCCGACGGCCGGCGCGCGCCTGTGCGACCTGCCGGCACACAGTCTCGCCGCACTGGAGCATTGCCGGGACCAGTGGGATCGCAGCCGCGGCCTGATGCTGTTCGGCTACGGTTCGCTGATCTGGAATCCCGGCTTCGAGCCCGACCAGGTGCTGCCAGCCAGCGTGATCGGCTATCACCGCGCGCTGCGGCTGCGCTCGCTCGTCAACCGAGGCAATGCCGATCAGCCGGGCCTGGTGCTCGCGCTGCTGTCGGGTGGCCGCTGCCGCGGCCTGATGTTCCGCGTCGCGCCGGAACGCAGCGCCGAGGTGCTGGAGCGGCTGTGGCTGCGCGAGATGGTGGTCGGCTCCTACACGCCGCGCTGGCTGCGCTGCCGAACCCCCGAAGGCGTGCTGCCAGCCCTGTGCTTCACGCTGTCCCGACACAGCCCAGGCTTCGTGCCCGAGCTTGGCGACGAGCGGCTGCTGCACATCCTTCGCCACGCGCATGGCCGCTACGGCACGACCCTGGACTACCTCGTGCGCACCTGCGAGAGCCTGCGCGCCCACGGCATCGTCGATGCCGAACTCGAACGCCAATGGCGGCTGGCGGCGCGGCACGGGCTGTGCACGCAGCCGCGGCTCGTCAGCGCTGCGTCGCCGTCAGCGGAGTGAGCGTCTCGCGCAGGCGCGCGAGATCCTCGGTTGTGTCGACATCGACGAGGACGCCTGCGTCCTCGACTTCGACGGCCTGCGCCGGGTAGCGCGCGACCAGGCGGCGCGCGCCTTCGTCGCCGCTGAGTTCGAGCAGCTCGGAATAGAACTCCGCGCTGAAACCGACCGGATGGCCGCGCCGGCCGCGATATTGCGCGTAGGCGATCGGGTACTGCTCGAGTGCCTTGGCCACAGCCTGGATGCTGTCCGGCTGGACCAGCGGCATGTCACCGGGCAGGATCAGCCAGCCGTCCGCATCGCCCGCAACGCCGACACCCGCCGCGATGGAATGCCCCATGCCACGCGGTCCGCCGGGCGGCATCACGACCACGTCGCGTGCGGCGAGCTGGCCCAGGGCCAGCGGTGCGAGTTCCGGCGTCGTGACGACGAGCACACGCAAGCCGCTTTCCATGGCGTGTTGCAAGGTACTGCCGAGCAAGGCGCGATCATCCGGGCCGATGGCTTGCTCCATCTTGTGGCCACGGCCTTTGAACCGAGCACCCTGCCCTGCTGCGAGCACGACGATTGCTGTTCGCCGCTCCGTCATCCGCTGCCATCCTTCCCGGGGGTTGGCCCCTTACTCCGGTGACAGCATGGCGTTGGCGGCCGGGCGTCCACAATGGGACGTTTACCTAGGGTGTTATACGGCGTGACTTCCGGGATTCCCCGGATACTTACGGCATGAACAACATCGCAGACCTCCGCAAGAGCTACGAAAAGGGCGAGCTCGACGAGACGCAAAGCGCCAGCGCGCCGCTCGTCCAGTTCGGCCAATGGTTCGAAGAAGCGCGTGCCGCCCAGCTGGCCGAGCCGAACGCCATGACGCTGGCCACCGTGGGAGCGGACGGGCGTCCGTCCACGCGCATCGTGCTCGTCAAGGGCTTCGACGAACGCGGCATCGTCTGGTTCACCAATTACGACAGCCGCAAGGGTCGCGAGCTGGCCGGCAATCCGTTTGCGGCCTTGCAGTTCCATTGGATCGAACTGGAACGCGTCGTGCGAATCGAGGGCCGGGTCGAGCAGGTTTCTGCGGAGGAGTCCGACGCTTATTTCAACTCGCGTCCCTTGGACTCGCGTCTGGGCGCGTGGGCCTCGCCGCAGAGCCAGGTCATCACGTCGCGCGCGGTGCTCGTCGCCAACGCCGCCAAGGCCGCCGTCCAGCACGGCCTCAATCCCAAGCGCCCACCGCATTGGGGCGGCTTCCGCCTCGTGCCGGACTGCTGGGAGTTCTGGCAAGGCCGCAAGTCGCGCCTGCATGACCGGCTGCGCTATCGGCTCGACGGCAGCGCTTGGGTGCGCGAGCGCCTCGCGCCCTGACGCCGCCGTGGTAAGCCGTTATTTCACCAGCCTGCGGAAGCTGGCAAGGAACTTGTCGACCTTGCCCGCGACGACAAACGCGCAATAGCCCTGCTCAGGGTTGCGCGCGTAGTAGTGCTGGTGATAGTCCTCAGCGACGGAATAACTGTGCTCGGGCTCCAGCTCGGTGACGGCGCGCCCGCCGTGCGCGGCCTGGACTTCGGCGAAGACCTCGCGCACCACGGCTTCGTGCGCCGGATTGCTCCAGTAGATGCCAGATCGGTACTGCGTGCCGATGTCGGCGCCCTGGCGATTCAGGGTCGTCGGATCGTGGATCGTGAAGAAGACTTCGAGCAATTCGCGCAGGCTGACGACCGACGGATCGAACTCGAGTCGGACGACCTCGGCATGACCGGTATTGCCCGAGCAGACCTGCTCGTAATTCGGCTGCGGCTGGTGGCCGTTGCTGTAGCCGGACTCGACATGCACGACGCCGCGCACGCGCTCGTAAACGGCTTCAAGGCACCAGAAGCAGCCGCCGGCCAGGGTGATGGTTTCAGTCTTGGTTTGGGCTTCTTCGCTCATGCGCGTCATTGTGCGCCGAGTTTGAGTTCGACATGGGGCAGCCAGGCCGTCACGTCGCCTTCGCTCGCCGGCGTCGCAGCCGCGATCGGCGCGGCCAGGAACAGTCGGCTGCTTGCAATGCCGTGCGCAACGAGTGCGTCGCGTACGCCGACGCTGCGTTGCAAGGCGAGATCACGCACGGCCTGCGCATCGACGGCGTAGCTCGGCAGCAGCAGCGCGCGCATCTGGTCCGCCGGAATGTCCTTGGCCAGTCCGATCACGTTGCGCGGCTTGTTGGGCAGCTTGGCGGCGTCGTAGACGACCTTGAGCAGGCGATCGTGTTCGGCGGCGCTCAGCGGCGGCAGTTCATCTGCGGCGCTGGTGTCGGACTTGCCGTTCGCAAGCTCCTTGCGACGCAGCTCGCGACGCTGCTCGCGCTGGATCGCGGCGTCCAGCGCGCGCGCCTCGACGGCCACGCGTTCCTTGTCGAGATCAGCGGTGCCGGTGATCGTCAGCGTCAGCCCGGGCCGGTCCTGGAGCATCTTGGCCAGCGTGTCGAGCTGGCCAGCGTCCTGCAAGGCCGGCGCACCGGGCACGCAGGCGAGCTGGCTCAGGTCGGTCGTACCGCTGCCCGAGAACAGCGAGAACGGCGCCGTCAGCGCCTTGCCGAGGAGGTTGACAATGAGGCGGACCACGATGCCGCCGACCGAGAACTCGGGGTCGTTGATCGAGCCGCTGATGGGCAGGTTCACGTCGATGACGCCATGGCTGTCCTTGAGCAGTGCCACCGCAAGGCGCACCGGCAGCTTGGTCGCGTCGGGACTGTCGACCGCCTGGCCGAATTCGAGCTGGTTGAGGATGACCTGGTTCTCGGCCTGGAGCTTGCCGCCGGTGTCGATGCGGTAGTGGACCTTGGTCGTGAGCTTGCCGCGCTCGATCTCGTAGCCCGCATATTTGGCGGCGTAGGGCGACAGTGGCGCGAGCTCGATGTCGGTGGCCGCGGCCGCCATGTCCAGCAGCGGCGGCGACGTCGCCGGGTTGACCTTGCCGCCAATCGTCAGCAGGCCCGTGCCGGCCACTCGGCCACGGACGTCCACGTCGGCCATGGCGGGCTGGTCGGAGCTGAAGGCGCCAAGGCGGCCTTCGAGCTCGCTGAGTTCGGCGCTGTAATTGGGCTTGATGAAGTGGTCGGTAAAGTCGACCTTGCCCTTGCTCAGCACGGTGGCACCGACGCTCAGATGGATGGATGGCCCGGATGCCGCCGTTGCGCCGGCCGCCGGCGCCGAGGCCGCGGGTGGCGACGGCGCTGCACCCGACGCCGCCTGCCCAGGCTGCACGGCCACGCCGCCAGGGCCGATCTCATTGAGATTGAGCAGCCCCTGCTCGTTCACGAGCAGCCGGGCATAGAAGTCGTCGAGGCGCAGCTGCGTCAGGGCGATCTTGGGCGCGTTGCCCGGGGCCATCGCCACATCCAGGCCATCGAGGTTGAGCGCGCCCCAGCTCAGCAGCGGCTGGCCGTCGCCATCCTTGAGCTGCTGCAGGCGCAACTCGGCCAGCAGCGCGTCGCCGGTCCAGCGCAGCTTCCAGCCGGCCGGATCCTGGCTCGCCGCCACACGGCCCTTGAGGCCGAACTCGGCGCGGCGCAGGCGCAGGTTCCAGGCCGGATCGAGGTAGTCGCTGAAAACCTGCAGCGGCAGCTGATTGGCGCGCAGCGTGCCGTCCAGGGTCACGGGCGCGAGGCCGAGGTGCCCCTGCCAGAGCAGGTTGCCGCGCTGCGTCGCGCGGCCTTGAGATGCGTCGGATGAGCCCAGCCGCAACGCCAGCCGCGCGGTGGTCGGCTTGGCATGCGGGTTGGCCGGCCAATCGAGCGCGCCAAGCTGCAGCGCGAGCTGGTCGACCTCGATCTCGGCGCCATCGCCGACGGCGGCGTCGCGCCAGCGCGCCGAGCCCTGTTCGAGCGCAAGGGAGCCAAGCTGGACCAACCATTGCGGGGCCGGGCTCGCAGCGCGTGCCTCCGGAGCGGCCTGCGTTGCCACGAAAAGCCCGTCGATGCTCAAGTGCCCGGCGGCATCCCGCGCGAGTTCGGCATGAGGCTTCTCGATGCGCACGGCGCCGAGCTCGACGCGATGCTGCCCGGGCAGGACCTGCCCACCCGTCAGGCCGAGCCTGCCGACCTGGAGAAGCGACGCTCCAGCCGCGTTGGCGACGGCCAGGTCGCGCACGTCGAGCGAATCGACGGCGAGCTCGATGCGATCGACCGCGCCGTCGTCGAGCGGCTGCGCCAGCTTGGCCGACACCTGCCCGTCGAGCAGGCCGGCAATGCGGGCGTGCAGAGCATCTCCGACATAGGGCACAAAGGGCGCGAGTGCCAGGCCCTGCCATTGCGCCGAGACCTGCGCCTGCGCCGCGGCCAGCGTGCCCTCGCCTTGCAGCGACCCATCGCCCAGGTGCAATGAATATTGCAGCTGCGCCGTGCCGGCCAGCGGCCAGCGGAGCGCGTCGATACGCAGCGTCATGTCGTTGATGCCTGCCACCACGGCCGGCCGAACGCTGCGGTCGTTCCAGCGAACGCTCGTGCCGGACAGCTCGAAGCGGTCGAGCGAAAACTGCCACGGTGCCGCTGCCTTGGTCTCCAGCGGAGCCGATGCCGGCTTCGGCGCAGTGGTGTCCGCCTGGCGCTCGACCGGCAGGCCGAAGCCGCCGGTCGGATCGCGATCGAGCACGAGCTCCGCGCCTTCCAGCTTGATGGCGCCCAGCGCGACCTCGCGCTGCAGCGGCTGCACGTTTTTGAGCTCGATCCCCAGCCGCTGCCAGGCGAGCCCGGTCTGTCCCTTTGGCAGCGTGAGTGCAAAGTCCCCGAGCCCGATCCGGCCCGTCAGCTGCAGGCGTTGGGCAACAAAGCGGACATGCAAGTCGATGTCGAGCCGCCCCTTGCCGATGCGCACTGGCAGGGAAGCCGGCAAGTAGCCCAGGTAGGGAGCGAGATCCAGGCCGTCCAGCTTGAGCTGCACGTCGCTTTCACCATCCTTCAGGAAGGGCTGCGCCTGCGCCTCGGTGCCGAAGGCCACGCCGTTCAATCGCCCGCTGAGGCTCGGCATCACGCTGACCTTGACGTCGGCCGGGAAGCTCGAAACAAAGGGCAGGCGCAGCACGAGCCGGTCGAGCACCTGCTGGCGCCCCACCGGCTTGTCGTCGAAGCGGACCTCGCCGCCCTGCAGCTCGAGGTTGTAGAGGGCGAAGCGCGCGGGCTGGTCCGACGCACTCGCCGGCTTGGGCTTGCTCAGGCGCGCGAGGACATCGTCGAAATCGTAGTGGCCCTCGGCCGTGCGCGTCGCGCGCAGCACGGGGTTGTCGATGCGTAGGGACTCGACGACGGGCGCCAGGTGCCAGAGCGATCGCAGCGAGAGCGCCGCATCGACGCGGCCGATCGCCAGCTGCGGCGGCTTGCCGGCCTCAGGTGCGTCGACGCGCAGGCCTTCGAGCACCAGCCCGAGCCGCCACGGCTCGAAGCGCACCTGCGCCACGCTGACCGGCCGGCCCAGCGCTTGCGAAGCCGCTGCCATGCCGCTGCCCTGGATCCATCGCGGCAGGATGAGCCATGTCGCGCCGAGCAGCAGCACGACCAGGACGACGAGTCCGATCAAGGCACGAACCAGTGTTCGCATACGCGGCAGTTGCAGTTGCATGATGCGAAAGAGTTTCTTGCTAGCGCAGCCATTATCCTTGCGCTCCTCTCAGCGCCAAGTGGGCCAGGCCTGCCGCGATTTCATGTTCCTTGTCCTCAAAGCGGTTCTTCTCGTCCTGCTGCTGCCGCCCGTGCCGTGGCTGCTGGCCATCGTGGCCGGCGTGGTGCTTGTGCGGCGCCGCCCGCGCCCGGCGCGCTGGCTGATGATCGGCGGCGTGGTGGCGATCTGGGTCAGCTGCACGGAGGGCGCGGCACAACTGCTGTCCGTGCATGTCCTGCACGTGCCGGCCGGTCTTCACAAGGCGGAGCTTGCCGCTTTGCGCCAGCAAGGCGTCGAACACCACGACGTCGCAGTGCTCGTGTTAGGTGGTGGTGCCAATCCAAATGTTCCCGAGTACGACGGCGACGCCGCACTCAAGCCCTGGACGATGGAGCGGCTGCACTATGGCTTGTGGCTGGCCCGCCGCATCGACGCGCCGATCGGATTCACGGGCGGCGTTGGCTGGGCGGCCAACGGCATGAAGATCAGCGAGGCCGAACTTGCCCAGCGCGTGGCGGCAAATGATTACGGCCTGCCGCTTCGCTGGGTGGAGTCACAGTCCCGCGACACGCGCGAGAACGCGCACTACAGCCTGCCGATGCTGGCCAGCTCCAACATCCACACCGTCGTCATCGTCACGACAGGCATGCACATGCCGCGGGCGCTGCGCGACTTCCGCGCCGAACTGCCACCCGGCATGCGCCTCGTCGCGGCGCCGGTTTCGCTGCGGGCCGACGCCACGTCGGAAGTCCTCGACTGGTGCCCGTCCTTCCACGGGCTGGAGCGGGTCCAGTACGCGCTCTACGAAATCTTCGCCCTGCTGGCAGGGCATTGAGTCTGCGCGCACAATGCGCGCGCTCGAAAACACAGGAGAAACGCAATGCGCTTGATCGATCGGTTAGCACTATTTGCCGGCGCCATGAGCCTGGCGCTGGCCAGCCATGCCGCCGCCCCCGAGGCCGGCGGCCAGGCGCCCGGATGGTTCCGGGTCCAGCTCGGCAAGTTCGAAGTCACGGCGCTCAACGATGGCATCTTCGAGCTGCCCATGGACAAGCTGCTGCTCGGCACCACGCCGCAGGCTGTCGAGCAGGCGCTGCACCATGATTTCCTGGGCCTGCCCGTGACGACCTCGGTCAACGGCTTCCTCGTCAACACCGGCGCGAAGCTGGTGCTGATCGACACCGGCACCGGCGATCCGGGTCCGGCCGTGGGCCGGCTGGTCGCCAACCTGGAAGCTTCGGGCTACCGCCCGGAACAGGTCGACGAAATCCTGATCACGCACATGCACGGTGACCACATCGGCGGGCTCACGCACGATGGTCGACGCGTCTTCCCCAACGCCGTCGTGCGCATGGCCAAGGCCGAAGCCGACTACTGGCTCAGCGAGGCCGCCATGGCCAAGGCGCCGGCCGACAAGCGCGACGGCTTCAAGACGGCGATGACGATCCTCAAGCCTTATGTCGACGCCGGCCGCCTCAAGACTTTTGATGGCGACACCGAGATCGAGCCCGGCATTCGCGCCGTCGTCACGGCCGGTCACACGCCGGGCCACGCGATCTATCGCGTGGCGAGCGAAGGCAAGACGCTCGTGCTCTGGGGCGACCTGATCCACAGCGCCAGCGTGCAGTTCGCGCATCCGGAAGTCGCCATCGGCTTCGACAGCGACTCGCCGACCGCCATCGTGCAGCGCAAGAAGGCCTTCGCCGAAGCGGTGCAGACCGGCGAGCTGGACGGCGCGGCGCACCTGAGCTTCCCGGGCCTCGGCCACCTGCGCGTCAAGGGCGCGGGCTAGGAATGGGTGGCGATCAACTGGCCGGGGAACGCGCCGGCCAAGCCCTGACGCCCAAAATAGAAACCCCTCCCGACCAGACCGATCAGAAGGGGTGGGTGGCTATGCCACCTTGGGGCTCCGGGGCGATATGCCCTAGGGCTCCTGGCGCGCAAAGATTGCGCCAGAGTTGATGCCTGCAATAGGCATAACTAAGTTAGATGATGTGGCGCGCCGCTTCAAGCCTGGGTAAACAAGGCTTGAAATAGCGACTCGGCGCGGCGGGTCACGTCGTCCGGCATGGTGATGGCGCGGCCCCACTCGCGGCTGGTTTCGCCCGGCCACTTGTTGGTGGCATCCAGCCCCATCTTTCCGCCCAGGCCGCTGACCGGCGAAGCGAAGTCCAGGTAGTCGATCGGCGTGCCATCCACCAGCGTCGTATCCCGCACCGGGTCCATGCGCGTCGTGATGGCCCAGACGACTTCCTTCCAGTCACGGATGTCCACGTCCTCGTCGACGACGACGATGAACTTCGTGTACATGAATTGGCGCAGGTAGCTCCACAGGCCGAACATCAGGCGCTTGGCATGGCCGGGATAGGCCTTGCGGATGGAGATCACCGCCATGCGGTAGCTGCAACCTTCGGGCGGCAGGTAGAAGTCGACGATCTCCGAAAACTGCTTCTGCAGGATGGGCACGAAGACTTCGTTGAGCGCCACGCCCAGCACGGCGGGCTCGTCGGGCGGCTTGCCGGTGTAGGTCGAGTGGTAGATCGCGTCACGGCGGCGCGTCAGGCGCTTGACCTCGAAGACCGGGAACCAGTCCTGCTCGTTGTAGTAGCCGGTGTGATCGCCGAAGGGGCCTTCCAGCGCATGAAGGTAACCACCTCGCTCCTTCAGCGGGATGCCGTCCTCGCTTACGCCCTCGAAGCCGTGGGCGGCAACGGGGATCTCGCCCTCGAGCACGATCTCCGCGCTCGCCGGCACCTGCAGCCGCAGTCCGCCTTCGCCCACACCGCTCTCGACCAGCTCGGTGCGCGAGCCGCGCAGCAGGCCGGCGAACTGGTACTCGGACAGGCTGTCCGGCACCGGCGTCACGGCCCCCAGGATGGTCGCCGGATCGGCGCCGAGCGCCACGGCGATCGGGAACGGCTGGCCTGGATTGGCCAGCGCGAAGTCGCGGAAGTCCAGGGCGCCGCCGCGATGGGCGAGCCATCGCATGATGAGCCGGTTGCGGCCGATGAGCTGCTGGCGGTAGATGCCGAGGTTCTGGCGCAAGCGCGGCCGCGCCACCGACTGCGGACCGCGCGTGATCACCAGGCCCCAGGTGATCAGCGGCCCAATGTCACCGGGCCAGCAGGTCTGGATGGGCAGCGCCTTCAGGTCGACCTCGCCGCCTTCCAGCACCTCCTCCTGGCACGCCGCCTTGCGGACAACGCTGGGCTTCATGTCCCAGACCGCGCGGGCCATCTCGAACAGCCGGCCCGCGTCCTTGAGCCCGCGCGGCGGCTCGGGCTCCTTGAGATTGGCCAGAACCTGTCCGACGGCCCGCAGCTCGTCCAGGCTGTCGGCGCCCATGCCCAGGGCCACTCGTTTGGGGGTGCCGAACAAATTGCTCAGCACGGGCATGGCGTGGCCGGTCGGTCGTTCGAACAGGAGCGCGGGCCCCTCGGCGCGCAGCACGCGGTCGCACAGGGCCGTCATCTCGAGGCGAGGAGAGACTGGCTCGCCCACACGCCGGAGCTCGCCGGCCCCCTCCAGCCCGCGAAGAAAGTCACGAAGGTCACGGTACTTCATGATTTTTGGAAATTTAGACTTGAATCCATATGCTTGACGGGTTATTTGAAGCCCATAAAATGCCGCCTGCCCTGAATCACCAGGGTTAACCCGTGCCTCAAACCCGCGGAAGGGATGAGGCGCAACGCTGCCGATGGACGCCGGTTCGCCGTAGCATGCGACTGCAGATGCAGACGTAGCGCACGGTTGAGTTCTAGCCGGCCCATTATCACCGTCACCAGGAACACCCTCAGGTCGCGCTGACCTCGGGTGCCCCTGCGATGGAGAAGAAAGGAGTCGCATGACAGCGCGTCAGAAAGTTTCCGCCCTCGCCCACCAGACCGGCGAGGCCGCGTCCCTGTTTTTCAGGGATATCGGCCAAGGTCTGCTGCTCGTCAGCCACAACACGCTCGCCGTGCTCGGCCTGGCGCTGGTCGTCCTGGTCTCGGTGTTCTGGGGTCAGGCCGATCTGCGCGATCGCCTCGAGATCCAGGCCCTGGACTGGCTCAACGCCCGCCACGAAGCCCGCGCCGAAGCCGAAGGCGACACGCCCGCCAGCCTGTCCGACGCCGACGCCGCCTCGCGCGCAACGGTGGCCAATCTGCACGACCTGAGCCGCCAGCAGGTAACCATCACCCAATACCTGGCCCGCCGTTATCACGTCGCGCAGGAGCCGATGGCCCGCCTTGTCCAGGAAGCCTGGACGGCCGGCCGGCGCGCGCACCTCGACCCGACGCTGATCCTGTCGGTCATGGCGGTGGAGTCGGGCTTCAATCCGTTTGCCCAGAGCTCCGTCGGCGCCCAGGGTCTCATGCAGGTCCTCACCCGCGTCCATGACGACAAGTACGTTGCCTTCGGCGGCACCCAGGCCGCGTTCGACCCGGTCTCGAACGTGCGTGTCGGCGTGCAGGTCCTCAAGGAATGCATCGACCACTCGGGCGGCGTCGAGGATGGCCTGCGCTGCTACGTCGGCGCTGCCAATCTCGACGACGATTCCGGCTATGCCGCGCGCGTGCTGGCCGAGAACGAGCAGATGAACGCCGTCATCGGCGGCCACAGCGTCGCCCAGGCGTCGGCCAAGCCGGCTGCGCCTGTGGCGGCCAGCGCTGTCCAAGCCCAGCTGGCACTGCGCTGAGCGGCTACACTCTCAGCTTCGCGCGACTGGCGATCAGGTCCGCGCGCCCTGCCCCAGCGGCTGAGTGGCGCACGGCCCGAGGTGGTGGACCACCGGGGAGCGCGAACGAAGGCGGGCACAAGCATCGCGTTCGACACAGCCGTTCGCCTGGGCAGCCCGACCACCGCGCAAGTGTGCAGCGGTGCGCTTGCGGCTCCACCTTTTGAGCAAAGCCACCACCATGTTTGATCGCAACGCCTCCACCATCGCCCAGGTCGACGCTGAAGTCTGGGCCGCCATCCAGAACGAGAACCGCCGCCAGGAAGATCACATCGAGCTGATCGCCTCGGAAAACTACACCTCGCCGGCCGTCATGCAGGCGCAGGGCAGCCAACTGACCAACAAATACGCCGAAGGCTACCCCGGCAAGCGCTACTACGGTGGCTGCGAATACGTTGACGTGGTCGAGCAGCTCGCCATCGACCGCCTCAAGCAGCTCTACGGCGCCAACTTCGCCAACGTCCAGCCCAATTCGGGCTCGCAGGCCAACCAGGGCGTGTTCTTCGCCCTGCTGCAACCCGGCGACACCATCATGGGCATGAGCCTGGCCGAAGGCGGCCACCTGACGCACGGCATGGCGCTCAACATGAGCGGCAAGTGGTTCAACGTGATCTCCTACGGCCTCGACGCCCAGGAAGACATCGATTACGACGCCATGGAGCGCCTCGCTCGCGAGAAGAAGCCCAAGCTCATCATCGCCGGCGCCTCGGCGTTCGCCCTGCGCATCGACTTCGAACGCTTCGGCCGCATCGCCAAGGAGATCGGCGCCTACTTCATGGTCGACATGGCGCACTACGCCGGCCTGGTGGCCGCGGGCGTCTACCCGAACCCGGTGCCGCACGCCGATGTCGTCACCTCGACCACGCACAAGAGCCTGCGCGGCCCGCGCGGCGGCATCATCCTGTGCAACGACGAAGCCATCGCCAAGAAGATCAACTCGGCCATCTTCCCCGGCATCCAGGGCGGCCCGCTGATGCACGTCATCGCGGCCAAGGCCGTGGCCTTCAAGGAAGCGCTGTCGCCCGAGTTCAAGGCCTACCAGGAACAGGTCGTCAAGAACGCCAAGGTCCTGGCCGAAACGCTGATCGAGCGCGGCCTGCGCATCGTCTCCGGTCGCACCGAGAGCCACGTGATGCTGGTCGACCTGCGTCCCAAGGGCCTGACCGGCAAGGAAGCCGAAGCCATCCTGGGCGCGGCGCACATGACCTGCAACAAGAACGGCATCCCGAACGACCCGCAAAAGCCCATGGTCACGAGTGGCATCCGCCTCGGCACGCCGGCCATGACGACGCGCGGCTTCAAGGAAGAACAAGTCCGCGCAGTCGCCCACCTGATCGCCGATGTGCTGGACAAGCCGCACGACGAAGCCAACATCGCCACCGTGCGCGAGAAGGTTGCTGCGCTGACGCACGACTTCCCCGTCTACCGCTGAAACCCTGATCCGGCGGATCACACCCACCCATGCGCTGCCCATTCTGTGGACACACCGAGACCCAGGTTTCGGAAACCCGGGAATCGGATGAAGGCGACGTGATCCGCCGGCGCAGGCGCTGCCTGTCCTGCGACAAGCGTTTCACCACCTACGAACGCCCTGAAATTGCGTTACCGGCCGTGGTCAAGAAGGACGGGACTCGCGCCGAGTACGACTCGCGCAAGCTGCGCGCCTCCATGCAGCTCGCGCTGCGCAAGCGACCCGTGAGCGTCGAGCAGCTCGACGCCGCCATCGTCCGCATCGAGGACAAGCTGCTCAGCAGCGGTGCGCGCGAGCTGCCATCGACGCGGCTCGGCGAGCTGGTGATGCGCGAACTCAAGCGCATCGACAAGGTCGCCTACGTCCGCTTTGCTTCGGTGTATCGCAGCTTCGAAGACGTCGACGAGTTCAGCAAGCTGATCAAGGAAATCTAAGGGTCGGCCTGTAGACCCGAAGGGCGGCCCGTTTCGCGCTGCAGCGCGCAGCCATGGCCTAGGCCCACGCCTAAAGTTCGGCAACGCCAATGGGAGTTGCCATGAGGAACAAGGCGCTCGGTCTGCCGCGCCGCCGTCTGCTCGGTCTATCGCTGATCGAGTTGTGCGTTGTATTGGCCATCGTCGCCGTTCTGCTCGCCGCTGCCGTGCCCAATTTCCAGCGGAGCCAGGCACACCAACGTTTGCTGGCCGCGGCATCGGCCCTCAGCGCCGACATCCAGAATGCGCGCTCGCTGGCCGTTCGACGCATCAGGCGCTTGCACATCCATTTCGGCCAGGCAGACGGCGGCACGTGCTACCTCGTCCACGATGGCCAGAGCAGCGAGTGCCGATGCGGCGATGCGAGCGGCGCCGCTTGCTCGGGCAAGGTCCAGCCGCTTCGCTACGTGTGGCTGCCAGCCGCCAGCCAATTGAGCCTGAGCGCCAACAACGACGAAATTGCGATCAACCCCAACCAGGGCACGATCACGCCGACGGCCACCGTCAGCCTGCGCCATGCGAATGGCGAAACGATTCACACCATCGTCAGCATCGCGGGCCGCGTGCGCACCTGCTCGCCGACCGGCGCAATGTCGTCTTCGATTCCCGGCTGCTAGGCGCCATGCTGGCAGCGCATCGCGCGTCGCCTGAAGTGGCGATTAGCGAGAGTCTCGCGGCTGACCACAATGCCGCGGCATGGATCACGACGCCCAGACTCCCAGGCATCGCCATCGCCACCACCACGGTTTCTCGCTGATCGAACTGATGATCGTGCTGGCTGTCGTCGGCATCACGTCGGCCATCGCGATGTCGAGCTACCAGCAGTACATGGCGCGCACCCGTCGCAGCGAAGCCTACAAGGCTCTTGAATCGGTGGCACTTGCCCAGGAGCGCTATCGAAGCAATCACGCGAGCTACGCCACCAACCTGGCCGACCTGGGCGGCGCGCCGCCCAGCGCCAACTACGAGCTCAGGCTGATCGGTGTTGGCGAGCCGGCCAACTTCGTCAGCGGATATGCCGTCCACGCGCACCCTAAGGCAGGCAGCCTGCAGGCACGCGATCTGGACTGCGCAGACATTTACATCCAGGTCGACCATGGCCAGGCCCGCAACATGGACGGCCATTCGGCGTCGACGCCCGGTCATTACGCATGTTGGCCGCAATGAGGGCGATGCCGTCCCGGCAGATTGGCCTCGGGCTCGTCGAGTTGATGATCGGCATCGCCATCGGCCTGATGGTGGTGGCTGGTGCTAGCTTCATGATGCTGACGCAACTCAGCGAGCACCGACGGCTGAGCCTGGAGACACAAGTTCAGCAGGACCTGCGCGCCGCCGCCGCCCTGATGCAGCAGGAGGTCCGTCATGCCGGTTTCTGGGCCGCAGCTGACCGCGGCGTCCGGACCCTGGACGCGCCGCCTCCCCAGGCCAGCCCCTACGCGATCGATCGCCCGTGCGGCCTGGCCGCCAGTCCGACGCAGTTCGCCTATGCGTACTCCAGCCATGCCACGGACTACCTGACAGACGTCGGCGAAGCGATTGGCACCAAGGAAAACGACGTCCTCGACTCCGACGAAATCTTCGGCTTCCGCGTGTCCAACAAGGCGCTGCAGTTCATGTTCGGCTGTCCCGACGGTCAAGCGAGATGGCAGCCCTTGACCGACCTGGCCACGCTGAAGATCGTCACCCCGACCTCGTTCGACGTGGCAGTGGACACCATCGACCTGTCCGCCATTTGCGCCCGACCCTGCCCTGCCGCCGGCGGCAACTGCCCGCGCGCCCACGTGAGGCGCATTCACATCACGTTGACCGGTGAAGCGGCTCACGATGCCTCGGTGAAGCGAACGGTCCAGGTCTTCTCGCGCCAGCGCAACGATCGCATCGAGGGCGCATGTCCGACATAAGTGCAGCTCAACGCCGCAAGGCCGGTCGGCAGTCTGGCGCGGCCACGCTCGTCGTGGTCATGATGCTGTTCTTCATCATGGCGTTCGTCGCGGCCTACGCCAACAGGAATCAACTCCTGGAGCTGCAGACCGCTAGCCAGTACGTGCGTGTTGGCGTGGCATCGGAAATGGCAGACGCCGGGCTTGAATGGACGCTGGCCATGCTCAACGGGCAACCCGCGGATGCTTCGTGTCTTTCGGGAGGCGACGCCACCTTCAGGCAGCGTTTCGTCAAGATTGATCCCATCAGCCGAATCATCACCGTCAAGGCAGGCGGCCATTTCACCGCCAGCTGCGTGAAACCGGCGAATGATCCCTGGACCTGCCAATGCCCGGCGGGCGGCATTGCCAATCCGCAAGCGGGTTCTGGTGACGGCACCGAACAGCCCGCCTTCGGCATCGTGCTGATGGGCGCAACGGCCCCGAAGCCCGCGCCCAAGGGCAAATTCTCAGCGCGGCCGGGCGTGCTGCGCATCAACGCCTACGGCTGCAGCGACAGCCAGATGCTGGCGTGCAAGGGCAAGCAAGACGCCGACGCCCCGCTACAGATCGGCGCGGTCCGTGCGCACATGTATGTCGCGCTGCTTCCTGCTCTCGCCGAACCACCACCGGCCCCACTGCTGGTCGGCGACGCGCTTGCCGGCGACATTGCGGCGCTCGGCCTGCACAACAGTTCACCTGAGACGGCTGGCTTGCTCGCAGTAACCGGCGCACCCTTGCCGCCGATATTGCCAACGCGTATCGACACGGTGCCGGGCGCCGCTGCGCAGGAGGCGATGGTCGGCAACCGCGCCGATCTTGCGAAGGCCGTCGGTTCGGACACCTTGTTCCGCCGCTTCATGGGCATGACGCCGGACGCCTACCGCGGCCATCCGGCACTGCACGCCATTGACTGCGCTTCCAGCTGCATGAGTGCGGCCGCACAGGCTTATCGAGATGGCGCCCGCATGATCTGGATCCGTGGTGCAGCCAGCCTCGACGGCAACACCGCGATCGGCAGCAACGACGATCCGGTCGTACTCGTCATTGATGGCGACGCCCAGCTGAAGGGCCCCATTCACCTGCACGGCCTGCTCTACGTGCGGGGCAAGCTGGACTGGTCGGTCGGCCCGTCGAACACCGCGGCACTGATGGAAGGGGCATTGATCAGTGAAGGGTCGGCGCATTTCAGCGGGCCGGTTGACCTCTCGTACCGCTACTCGGTCCTGCAAAGGCTGGCAAACGGTACTGGCAGCTTCGTGCACGTGGCAGGCAGTTGGACAGACACGGACAACTGAACATGCGTGGCTTCCGCCGAACCTCACTCAGACAGCACTCGGGCGTTGCCCTGATCGAGGCGTTGATCGCCCTCCTTGTCATGACCGCCGGCATGTTGGCCTTGCTCAGCCTGCAAGCGATGCTGCGCAGCAGCGCCGATCTTGCGCGCCAGCGTGGGGACGCGCTGCACATGGCGCAGTTTGCGATGGAGGAGTTGCGCAGCGCGGCTGCAAGCGGCACATGGCTCCTCAGCTCAGGCCCGTCCGACATTCACCTCGAGAATGCCAATACCGCCTATGTCCTAACGCGCCGGATCGGCGGCACGCTCGGCACAGGCTATCGAACGGTGAACATCGAAGTCGCCTGGCTCGACCGCGGCGACCGCCGGCGAACCCTCTCGCTCGACAGCATGATCGGCACCGCCGATCCGCGCATGAGCGCCGCGCTGCGCTTGTTGCAAGTCGGTCCGCCGATGCGTATCGATGGGCAGGGCGTCACCAGTATTCCGGAGGCTGCCGTGAACCTCGGCGATGGCATCAGCGTCTTCAAGCCCGTCGCGAACAGCTCCATCGCCTGGATATTCGACAACCGCAGCGGCCTAGTCACCGGCCGCTGCCCGGTGGCGCCGGGGACCTCGGCGACATCGCTGTCGGCGCACGATGTGCAAAATTGTCGAGGCAATGTCAGCGGCCTGATCGTCTCGGGCTACGTCGCCTTCTCCTGGAGTTCGCCACCTGATGCCGATACGCCGACAGGCATGCCGATATCCTTCGCCGTCGACGTCATGCCCTTGCGCGGATCGCCGCCCAACCCCGAGCATGAATGCTTCGACGATGCGCCGCAGCGCAGCGGCACATTGGCTCGGGCGAACTACAGATGCCTTGTCTTCGCCAAGGGCCAGCCGCTCTCCAGTTGGGGCGGCACAGTGGTCCTCACCGAGGTTCCGCTTGCGGGACCGCTAGCCGTCAAGGTCTGCCGCTACAGCGCCGACCACAACGGCAACGGCCGGATCGACAACCTTGAACATCCCGCCGACTACGACAGCGTCACGACGTCTCCGGCAAACCAGAACTTCCTCGTCGTCCGCGGAGTGCAGGCCTGCCCTCCCGGACATGCTGCCGACCCTGCCTCCGGACATTTCGCGAACACGCGGACGGAACAGCTTCAGCCGCCCGTCCCCGCACCGCTAACGCAATGACGCCAGCCGCAGCCGGGCTCGCCGGCCGCTCAGTCAGTGGTCGCCGGCTCGGGCTTGGGCTTGTCGATGCGCTTGGACGGCTGGATGTCCAGCAGGACTTCTCCCGCGTCGTCCACGTCGACCGTCAAGCGTCCACCGTCGACCAACTGGCCAAACAGAAGCTCGTCCGCCAGCGCACGACGAATCGTGTCCTGGATCAGGCGCTGCATCGGACGCGCGCCCATGAGAGGATCGAAACCCTTCTTGGCGAGGTGCTTGCGCAGCGCATCGGTGAAAGTGACCTCGACCTTCTTCTCGGCCAGTTGGCTCTCCAGCTGCAGCAGGAACTTGTCGACCACGCGCAGGATAATTTCCTCGTCAAGCGCGCGGAAGGACACCACCGCATCGAGCCGGTTACGGAACTCCGGCGTGAACAGGCGCTTGATATCGGCCATCTCATCGCCCTGCTGGCGCGAGTTGGTGAAGCCGATGGTCGACTTGTTCATCGTCTCGGCGCCCGCATTGGTCGTCATGATGATGATGATGTTGCGGAAGTCGGCCTTGCGTCCGTTGTTGTCGGTCAGCGAGCCATGGTCCATGACCTGCAGCAGCACGTTGAACACGTCTGGATGCGCCTTCTCGATTTCGTCGAGCAGCAGCACGGCATGCGGCTTCTTCGTCACCGCTTCCGTCAGCAGACCGCCCTGGTCGAAGCCGACATAACCCGGAGGCGCGCCGATCAGGCGGCTCACCGCGTGGCGCTCCATGTACTCCGACATATCGAAGCGGATCAGCTCGATGCCCAAGACATAAGCCAGTTGCTTGGCGACTTCGGTCTTGCCGACACCGGTCGGGCCGCTGAACAGGAACGAACCGATCGGCTTGTCCGGCTTGCCCAGGCCCGAGCGCGCCATCTTGATGGCCGCCGCGAGGGCATCGATCGCAGGATCCTGGCCGAACACCACGCTCTTGAGGTCGCGGTCCAGGCTGCGGAGCTTGCCGCGATCGTCGCTGGAGACGGAGGTCGGCGGGATGCGCGCAATCTTGGCGACGATGTCTTCGACCTCGGCGCGCGTGATGGTCTTCTTCTGCTTGTTCTTGGGCAGGATGCGTTGCGCAGCACCGGCTTCGTCGATCACGTCGATGGCCTTGTCGGGCAGGTGGCGGTCGTTGATGTACTTGGCCGACAGTTCGGCCGCCGCCTGGAGCGCGCCCAGCGCGTACTTCACGCTGTGATGCTCCTCGAAGCGCGACTTGAGGCCCTTGAGAATCTCGACAGTCTGCTCGACCGAAGGCTCGGCCACATCCACTTTCTGGAAGCGCCGCGAGAGCGCTGCATCCTTCTCGAAAATGCCGCGGTACTCGGTGAAGGTCGTCGCACCGATGCACTTCATCCCGCCGTTGGACAGCGCCGGCTTGAGCAGGTTGCTCGCGTCCAGCGTGCCACCCGAAGCGGCGCCTGCGCCGATGAGCGTATGGATCTCGTCGATGAACAGGATGGCGTTGGGCTGGTCCTTGAGCTGCTTGAGTACCGCCTTCAGGCGCTGCTCGAAGTCGCCGCGGTACTTGGTGCCGGCCAGCAGCGCGCCCATGTCGAGCGAGTAGACAACGCTTTCGACAAGCACCTCGGGCACATCACCCTCGGTGATGCGCCAGGCCAAGCCCTCGGCAATGGCCGTCTTGCCCACGCCCGCCTCGCCCACGAGCAGCGGATTGTTCTTGCGGCGGCGGCACAGGACCTGCACGACGCGCTCCACCTCGAGCTCGCGCCCGATCAGCGGATCGATCTTGCCGTCCTTGGCCATCTGGTTGAGGTTTTGGGTGAACTGCTCCAACGGCGAGCCCTTGCCCTGCCCGCCCTCGGCGTCCTCGCGCTCCGTCTCGGCATTGCCTGCGCCGTCCTGGCTCTTGGGCGGCTCCGGCGGCTCGCTCTTCTTGATGCCGTGCGCGATGAAGTTGACGACGTCGAGCCGCGTCACGCCCTGCTGGTGCAGGTAGTACACGGCGTGCGAGTCCTTCTCGCCAAAGATCGCGACGAGCACATTGGCGCCGGTCACTTCCTTCTTGCCGCTGCCCGTGGACTGAACATGCATGATCGCGCGCTGGATGACGCGCTGGAAACCCAGCGTCGGCTGCGTGTCGACCTCGTCGGTGCCGCCGACCGTCGGCGTGTTGTCCTTGATGAACTGGGCGAGACTCTTGCGTAGGTCTTCCAGGCTGGCCGAACAAGCCCGCAGCACTTCGGCGGCCGAGGGGTTGTCCAGCAAAGCCATCAGCAAGTGCTCGACCGTGATGAATTCGTGGCGTTGCTGACGCGCTTCCACAAACGCCATGTGCAGGCTGACTTCAAGCTCTTGCGCAATCATGCGGCCTCCATAATGCACTGCAAGGGATGTCCGGCGCGCCGGGAGGCGGCCAGTACAAGCTCCACCTTGGTGGCGGCGACGTCTTTGGAAAAGACCCCGCAGACCCCCCGTCCCTCATGGTGGATTTTGAGCATGATCTGGGTCGCTGTATCCAGATCGTGTCGGAAATATTCCTGCAAGACCATCACGACGAATTCCATCGGCGTGAAGTCGTCATTCAGCAGCAACACCTGGTAGAGCCTCGGTGGCTCGGTTTTCTGCGGCACGCGCTCAAGCGTGGTCGTGCCTTCTCCGTCCTCGCTGCCCGGCGTTTGGGCAGGAGGTAGCGGGGGCTGCGCGGGGATGTCGGGCATGGGTCAATTCTATCGAGGCAGCAATAGCCCCGTTCGTTCGCTCCAGTCCATCTTGCGGCATCTGGCGCACTTGCAAGCCCCGGAGTTCGTGGCAGAACCTGGACCTCTTCGCAAGGCCCCGCGCTACCAAGCTGTAGCCAAGCTGTCGTGTCCGAATTCGAACAAACCCCACCGGTATAGCTACTTAATTGACATGCGGTTGACACACGTCAACAATTTGTGCCTGTTGTAAACATTGGGGTGGAGGCTTTATGGCAATGGGTACTGTCAAGTGGTTTAACGACGCCAAGGGTTTTGGCTTCATAGAGCCGGAAGCAGGTGGTGATGACGTGTTCGCGCACTTCACGGCAATCCAGATGGAAGGTTTCCGCACCTTGCGTCAGGGCAGTCAAGTCAGTTTCGATTTGGTACAGGGGCCCAAAGGCCAGCTAGCCCAGAACATCATCCAGCTCGACGTGGCGCAGGCCGCAAACCTCCCCCAGGGCGGCTGAGCCCCAACCGGTGTTCGACAACAGCAAGGCCTGCGGACGCGGGCCTTTCTTCATTGCGGCTCGGGTCAGGGCCGACGCTCGCACCAGTAGGCTTCGGTCCGGTAAGGTGCCGCCAGCGCTTGTTTGCCGCGCAAATCCGGATGGCTGTCGATCAAGGCCCGCAGGCTTGCGGCCACCTCGGCCTTCCTGGCGTCGTCCAGGGCCGCGATAAAGCTGACTGAGAGAAAGCGATTCAGCACGACCTCCTCAGGCGCGCCGACATGCTCGTACCGCAAGACGCGGCACTGCAACGGAGAAAACTGCCGCCCGACGTCCGCTGACTCGAACGGTCGGCGCCAGTCCCCCTTGTAGAAGCGAGGGGCATCGCCTTCGTGGGGCGTGATGATGGCGGTGACCTTGGCCATCCAGTCAACGGACTCGTCGCGCACGTTCCAGACCAGACCCAGGCGGCCGCCCGGCTTCAACACGCGGTGGATCTCGGCCAGGGCTGCTTCGCTGGCAAACCAGTGGAACGCCTGAGCGCAGATCACGACGTCGATGGCACCGTCGGGCACGGGCATGTGCTGCGCCGTGCCCTCGAATGCCTGGGCGCCCGGCAATCGACGAGCCAGTTCCGCCCGCATCGACGCCACGGGCTCGACGGCCAGCACCGTCGCGCCGCTGCGCGTCAACAGGCTCGTGAACTTGCCCGTGCCCGCGCCCAGATCAAGCGCGGTGCGGCCGGGAGCCAGTGCAAGATCGTCGCGCAGCCAATCGAGCAGGCCATCCGGATACTCGGGCCGACCGCGGGCGTAGCGCCCGGCTTCTGCCTCAAAGCCGCGCTGCGCGGCATCGTGGACTTCATTCATGAGACGCCCCAATGAAAAAAGCCCCGGGGCCTGAGGCCGCGGGGCTTGGGTGATCAAGGCTCGCGCCTCGTCATCACATGTGGTCGATCATGACCTGGCCGAAGCCGGAGCACGAAACCTGCGTTGCACCTTCGAGCAGACGCGCGAAGTCGTAGGTGACCTTCTTGGACAGGATCGACTTCTCCATCGAGGAGATGATCAGGTCTGCGGCTTCCGTCCAGCCCATGTGGCGCAGCATCATCTCGGCAGAGAGGATTTCCGAACCCGGGTTGACGTAGTCCTTGCCGGCGTACTTGGGCGCCGTGCCGTGCGTGGCCTCGAACATCGCGACCGAGTCCGACAGGTTGGCACCCGGGGCGATGCCGATGCCGCCGACCTGAGCGGCCAGCGCATCGGACACGTAGTCGCCGTTCAGGTTCAGCGTGGCGATGACCGAGTACTCGGCCGGGCGCAGCAGGATCTGCTGCAGGAACGCGTCGGCGATCGAATCCTTGACGACGATGTCCTTGCCCGTCTTCGGATTCTTGAACTTGCACCACGGGCCGCCGTCGATCAGCTCGGCGCCGAATTCCTTCTGGGCCAAAGCGTAGGCCCAGTCACGGAAGCCACCTTCCGTGAACTTCATGATGTTGCCCTTGTGGACGATCGTGACGCTCGGCTTGTCGTTGTCGATGGCGTACTGGATGGCCTTGCGGACGAGGCGCTCCGTACCTTCCCTGGAGACCGGCTTGACGCCGATGCCCGAGGTCTCGGGGAAGCGGATCTTCTTGACGCCGAATTCGTTTTGCAGGAAGGCGATCAGCTTCTTGGCCTTGTCGCTCTGCGCCTCGAACTCGATACCGGCGTAGATGTCTTCCGAGTTCTCGCGGAAGATGACCATGTCGGTCTTCTCGGGTTCCTTCACGGGCGAAGGCACGCCCTTGAAGTAACGCACCGGACGCAGGCAGACGTAGAGATCCAGCTCCTGGCGCAGCGCCACGTTCAGCGAGCGGATGCCGCCGCCGACGGGCGTCGTCAGCGGGCCCTTGATCGAGACGACGTAGTCCTTCAGGACTTGCAGCGTTTCTTCGGGCAGCCAGACGTCCGGACCATAGACCTTGGTCGACTTCTCGCCGGCGAAGATCTCCATCCAGTGGATCTTCTTGGCGCCGGCGTAGGCCTTGGCCACGGCCGCGTCGACGACCTTGATCATCACCGGCGTGATGTCGAAGCCGGTGCCGTCACCCTCGATGTACGGAATGATCGGGTTGTTGGGGACGTTGAGCGAGAAGTCCTTGTTGACCGTGATCTTCTGGCCGCCTTCGGGCACCTTGATGTGCTGGTACATGTGTATTCGTCTCCGCGCTGAGCAGGGGGCATGGCGAAATCGCCGGAACAACGGATTCTATGCGAGGCGAATCACCCATTTCAGGGGTACGGAAAGCCGCAGCAAACGCCCCCGGCACCGAGGCCCGCCCCCTGGTTTGCGGGAGCGCGCGCCAATCGCATGCGCCGGGCGTTAAGAATTCCCCGGCTGACAAATTGACCTACATCAATCGTCCCATCTACGCTGCCTTCAACAATGTTTCAGACATTGAGGACCATCATGTTCACCACCGTACCGAACCCAACTGCGACCAAGGACCAAGACTTGGCGGCCGCAGCCCGCAAGAACGGCGCTGTGACCCAAGTCAAGGCAGACGGCCTCAAAATCGCTTGCTCCAGTTGCAATCTGCGGGACCTTTGCCTGCCGGTCGGGCTGTCGTCAAAGGAACTCGAGCAGTTGGACGCGCTCGTCGCCAAGCGCCGCACGGTGCCGCGTGGCGAGACCCTGTTCCGCAGCGGCGACGCCTTCGACACGCTCTACGCCGTCCGCACGGGTTTCTTCAAGACCAGTGTCGCGCACGAGGATGGCCGTGATCAGGTCACCGGCTTCCAGATGGCCGGCGAACTGCTGGGCCTGGATGGCATCAGCACCGAACGCCACGCCTGCGACGCCGTCGCGCTCGAAGACTCCCAGGTCTGCATCATTCCCTACGAAGCGCTCGAGAACCTCTCGCGCGAATCCACCGACCTGCAGCGCCAGTTCCACCGCATCATGAGCCGAGAAATCGTGCGCGATCACGGCGTCATGCTGCTGCTGGGCAGCATGCGCGCAGAGGAACGCCTTGCCGCGTTCCTGCTCAACCTGACGCAGCGCCTGCAGGCGCGCGGTTTTTCGGCGTCGAGCCTGGTGCTGCGCATGACACGCGAAGAGATCGGCAGCTACCTCGGGCTCAAGCTCGAGACGGTGAGCCGCACCTTCTCCAAGTTCCAGGACGAAGGCCTCATGGAGGTCAAACAGCGGCAGATCCGCATCGTTGACCAGGCCGGCCTGCACCGGATCGTTCACAGCGCGGCGTGAACGGCGGCCTCACCCCGACGGGATGGGGCCGAATCGGGTTGCGGTGGCGCGGTCGCGCGGCCTCGGGTACAAGGGCAGTTTTGGCTGCCCTTTCCTTTTCTGCCGAGGTCCTCATGAGCAAAGCTGCCGCCCATCCTTTCGCGAACACGCTGACCGACTTCGAGACCGCGTCCGGGCGAGCCGGCCGGCTCTTCTCACTGCCAGAACTGGCGAAGAAGTACCCGAAGCTCAAGCGCCTGCCGGTCAGCCTGCGCATCGTGCTCGAGTCCGTGCTGCGCAACTGCGATGGCCAGAAGGTCGCGCCCGAGCATGTCGAGCAGCTGGCCAACTGGGCGCCGCGCGGTGAACGCACCACGGAAATCCCCTTTGTCGTCGCGCGCGTCGTGCTGCAGGATTTCACCGGTGTACCGCTGCTGGCCGACCTGGCCGCGATGCGCAACGTCGCCGCGCTGGAGGGCAAGTCGCCCAAGGCCATCGAGCCGCTCGTCCCTGTCGACCTGGTCGTCGACCACTCCGTGATGATCGACCACTACGGGACGAACAAGGCTCTCGACCTCAACATGAAGCTCGAGTTCCAGCGCAACCGCGAGCGCTACGAGTTCATGAAGTGGGGCATGCAGGCCTTCGACACCTTCGGCGTCGTGCCGCCGGGCTTCGGCATCGTCCACCAGGTCAACCTCGAATATCTGGCTCGCGGCGTCCACAAGGGCGCGGGCAAGGTCTACTACCCGGACAGCCTCGTGGGTACCGACAGCCACACGACCATGATCAACGGCATCGGCGTCGTCGGCTGGGGCGTGGGCGGCATCGAGGCCGAGGCCGGCATGCTGGGCCAGCCGGTCTACTTCCTGACGCCTGACGTCGTCGGCTTCGAGCTCAAGGGTCAGCTGAGGGAAGGCGTTACGGCCACCGACCTCGTGCTCACCGTGACCGAGATCCTGCGCAAGGCCAAGGTCGTCGGCAAGTTCGTCGAATTCTTCGGCCCCGGCACCGAAAGCCTCTCCGTGCCCGACCGCGCCACCATCGCCAACATGGCGCCCGAGTACGGCGCGACGATGGGCTTCTTCCCGGTCGACGGCAAGACGCTCGATTACTTCCAGGGAACCGGCCGCAGCAAGCAGGAGATCGAAGCGCTCGAAGCCTACTTCAAGGCGCAAGGCCTGTTCGGCGTCCCCAAGGCCGGCGAGATCGACTTCAGCGAAGTGATCGAACTCGACCTCGGCAAGGTCACGCCCTCGCTGGCCGGCCCGAAGCGGCCGCAGGACCGCATCGAGATCACGAACCTCTCGAAGAAATTCGCCGAGCTCTACACCGCGCCGGCCGCCGCCAACGGCTTCAACGAGCCCGAAGCGACGCTGCATGAGCGCCGCCGTCTCGGCAACGGCGTCGAGATCGGCAACGGCGACGTGCTGATCGCCGCCATCACCTCGTGCACCAACACCTCCAACCCGAGCGTCCTGCTGGCCGCCGGCCTGCTCGCCAAGAAGGCCGTCGAGGCCGGGCTCAAGGTCGCACCGCACATCAAGACCTCGCTGGCGCCGGGCTCGCGCATCGTCACCGAATACCTCGAGAAGGCCGGCCTGCTGCCCTACCTCGAAAAGCTCGGCTTCAACGTCGCGGCCTACGGCTGCACGACCTGCATCGGCAACGCCGGCGACCTCACGCCCGAGATCAACGAAGCCATCACCAAGAACAAGCTCGTCTGCGCGGCGGTGCTCTCGGGCAACCGCAACTTCGAGGCGCGCATCCATCCCAACCTGCGCGCCAACTTCCTGGCCTCGCCGCCACTCGTCGTCGCCTATGCGCTCGCCGGCAATGTGATGGTCGACCTCATGACGCAGCCGGTCGGAAAGGGCCGCGGCGGCCGTGATGTCTACCTCGGCGATATCTGGCCGAGCAGCGACGAGGTCCACGCGCTGATGCGCCACGCCATGAACCCCAAGGCCTTCCGCGAGAACTACGAGAAGGTCGAGGCCAAGCCGGGCAAGCTCTGGAACGCCATCGAAGGCGTCAAGGGCCAGGTCTACGACTGGCCCAAGAGCAGCTATATCGCGCAGCCGCCGTTCTTCGCCGGCTTCAAGCTCAAGCCCAGCTTCACAGCGGCCGGCGTCCAGGGCGCACGCATCATGGCCCTGTTCGGCGACTCGATCACCACCGACCACATCTCGCCGGCCGGCTCGATCAAGGAAAGCTCGCCTGCCGGCCAGTACCTGCAGGGCCTGGGCGTGAGCAAGGCGGACTTCAACAGCTACGGCTCGCGCCGCGGCAATCACGAGGTGATGATGCGCGGCACCTTCGCCAACGTGCGCATCAAGAACCTGATGCTCCCCGCCCTGCCCGACGGCAGCCGCGAGGAAGGCGGCCTGACGCTGCACCAGCCGAGCGGCGAGAAGATGTTCATCTACGACGCGGCCATGCGCTACGTCGCCGACGGCACGCCCACCGTCATCTTCGGCGGCGAGGAATACGGCACGGGCTCGAGCCGCGACTGGGCCGCCAAGGGCACGCAACTCCTCGGCATCAAGGCCGTGGTCGCGCGCAGCTTCGAGCGCATCCACCGCTCCAACCTCGTTGGCATGGGCGTGCTGCCGCTGCAGTTCAAGGGCAGCGATTCGTGGGCATCACTGGGCCTCAAGGGCGACGAGACGATCGACATCGTGATCGACGGCGAGCTCGCACCGCAGCGCGATGCCCAGCTCGTCATCAACTCGCCGGGCGGCGGCCGCAAGACCGTCGCACTGACGCTGCGCATCGACACACCGATCGAGGTCGACTACTACCAGCACGGTGGCATCCTGCCCTTCGTGCTGCGGCAGTTGCTGGCGGCCTGACGAGGCTCAGGCGCGGGCGTTCATCTCCCGGATCAGCTCGACGAAGGCACGCAGGCCCGCGGCCGCGTGGCGCTGACTCGGGTAGTACAGCGCGATGCCAGGAAAGGGCGGCGTCCAATCAGCCAGCACACGCACGAGCCGACCGGCTGCCAGCGCCTCGCTGACAAAGCCCACCGAGATGAAGGCCAGGCCGACGCCCGCCAGCGCGGCGGCGCGCGCGCCGGACATGTCGTCCAACGTCAAAGGCCCCTGGACGTCGAGCGCCAGCGATTCACCGTTCTTCTGGAATTCCCATCGGTAAATCGCACCATTCGAGAAGCGCGTTCGGATACACGAATGCGCGGCGAGCTCGGCCGGCGTTTGCGGCGGTGCGTGGCGCGCGAAGTAGTCGGGCGAGCCTACGACGGCCATGCTCACATCACCGCCGATCGGCACCGCCACCATGTCGCGCGGCACCTGCCCGGCCAGGCGCACGCCCGCATCGAAGCCCGCGGCCACGATGTCGATCAGCCGGCCTTCCGTCACGACGTCGAGGCGCATTTCCGGGTAGCGCCTCAGGTACTCGTGCAGCAGCGGGCCGACCAGGCGCAGCGCACCGCTGTGCATATTGAGTCGCAGCGTGCCGCTCGGGCGCTGGCGCGAATCCTGCGCGGTGTCCATCGCGGCACCGATCTGCCCGACGGCCGGCGCGATCTCGGCGACGAAACGTGCGCCAGCCTCGGAGAGCGCCACGCTGCGCGTCGTCCGGTTGAAGAGGCGCACGCCGAGCCGGGCCTCAAGAGCCGCCACCGCGTGGCTCAGTGCCGACGTCGACATGCCGAGTTCGACCGCGGCCGCGCGAAAGCTGCCCAAGCGGGCCACGGCCAGCACGGCTTCGAGTTCGGTCAATCCGCTGCGATGCATTGTCCCGATTATCTGGATGATTCATCCCACACTGAACGGCTTATCAAACGCAATGGCGAAGTTCAGACTCGCGGCCATGAACACCACCACCATCTCCGCCCCCACCCTGGTCTCGCAGATCTATATCGACGGTGCCTTCGTCGAGCCGCACGGCACCGAATGGTTTGATCTATTCAACCCCGCGACCGAGCAATTGATCGGCCGCGTTCGCCTGGGCGATCCAGTCGATGCGCAACGCGCGGTCGCCGCGGCCAAACGAGCCTTCGCCGATTTTTCGCGCAGCACCAAGGCCGAGCGCCTGGCGCTGCTCGGCCGCCTGCACGCTGCCGTATTGGCGCGCGAGCCCGATCTGCGGGCGGCCATTCAGCTCGAATACGGGGCGCCGGACGCTTTCGCCCGCTTCGCAACCCAACATGCGGCGGACGCCTTCCTGCACGCCGCCCGCACGCTCGAAGCCTATGAATTCCGCCCGCGCATCGGAAGTGCCGAGGTCGTCATGGAAGCGGTCGGCGTCGCCGCACTGATCACGCCCTGGAACGCCAATGCCGGGTTCATCTGCAACAAGCTCGCCGCAGCCATCGCGGCGGGCTGCACCGCCGTCATCAAGCCCAGCGAGATGAGCGCCCTGCAGACCCAGGTCGTGCTCGAAGCGCTGCATGCAGCCGACCTGCCGCCGGGGCTCGTCAACGTCGTCAACGGCCGCGGCGACGTGGTCGGCGCCGAGTTCAGCACCCATCCCGACGTCGCCAAGGTCTCGTTCACCGGCAGCACCGCCGTCGGCAAGGGCATCCTGCGCGCCGCCGCCGACACGATGAAGCGCGTGACGCTGGAGCTTGGCGGGAAGTCGCCAACGCTGCTGCTGGACGACGCCGACTTCGCCACGGCCATTCCGCTGGCCGTGCGCGCCGGCTTTCTCAACAGCGGCCAAGCCTGCATTGCCGGCACGCGCATCCTCGTTCCAGAGCAACGAATGCCCGAGGCGCTACGCGCCATCAAGTCGACTGTCGAGGCCATGCAGGTCGGGCCGGCCAGCGATCCGGGCAGCGAGATCGGCCCCATGGTCAGCCAAAAGCAGTTCGATCGCGTGCAGTCCTACATCGCCCTGGGCATCGAGGAAGGTGCGAGCCTCGTGACCGGTGGCCCCGGCCGCCCGGACCATCTCGGCCACGGCTGGTTCATCCGCCCGACCGTGTTCGCCGACGTGCGCAACGACATGCGCATCGCCCGCGAAGAAATCTTCGGCCCGGTGCTCTGCGTCATCGGCTATCGCGATGAGGAGGACGCCATTGCGATTGCCAACGACACGAGCTACGGCTTGCAGGCCAACGTGCATTCGGGTGATCCGGCCCGCGCCCGCGCAGTTGCCGCACGGCTGCAAGCCGGCCGTGTGCTCGTCAACGGCCTGCACCACGAGCCGCTGGCGCCGTTCGGCGGCTTCAAGCAGTCCGGGCTCGGCCGTGAGTTCGGCGTCTTCGGGCTGACGTCCTACCTCGAGCCCAAGACCTTGCTGGGCACGATTGGCAATTAACCGAGCAGCTTCTCGAGCTGGGGCATCAGCGGCCCCAGCCGCTCCTCGACCGCAGCACGCACGGTATCGACGATGACCTGCGTCTGCCGCTCGATCTCGATATTGAGCTCGGCGCCGACGCCCTTGTCGGCAAACGTCGTCATGCGCAGCGTCTCGGGGATCAGCCAGACCTCGAACCAGTGCTCGGTCTTATTCGCCTCGGCCACCGTCAGGCTGGCGCCGTTGATGGCGATATAGCCCTTGGCGAAGATGTACTTCATCCACTGCGGCGGCACCGAGATCCGCAGCACGCGGTTGTTCTCGGGCGAGCGGATCTCCGTGATCATGGCCTTGAAGTCGATGTGACCCGACAGCGGATGGCCGCCGATCTCGGCGCCGTCCTTGGCGGCGCGCTCGACGTTGAGCCGGCCGCCCTGCGCGCTGGCCGCCAGCGTCGTCAGGTTGAGCGTCTGCTGCATCACGTCGAAGTCCGCGCCGCGCGCGCCATGCAGCGCGGTCACGGTCAGGCAGACGCCGTCACAGGACACGCTGGCGCCGATCTCGAGGCCTTGGGCAAAGCCATCGGGGAATTGGAGGCGGAAGCTGCGCAGCCCAGGCTTCTCGCTGAGTTCGGCGATCTCGGCGACGCCTTGAACAATACCGGTGAACATCAGCGGAACTCCTCGAACAGTTCGGGCTTGAAGCCCACGGAGATGCGGCCGTCGGCCCATTCCACGACCGGACGCTTGATCACGCTGGCCTGCTCGCGCATCAGCCGCGCCGCACCGACCGCATCCGCGGCGCCGGCCTGCTGATCGGCGTCGAGCTCGCGCCAGGTGGTGCCGGCGCGGTTCAGCAGCTTCTCCCAGCCGACCGCGGCCATCCAGGCCTGCAGTCGCTCGGCCGGTACGCCGGCTTTCTTGAAGTCGTGGAATTCGTAAGCGATGTCGTGCTCGGCCAGCCAGGCACGCGCCTTCTTGACCGTGTCGCAATTGGGGATGCCGTAGAGAATCGTCGTCATGGGCGTAACGCTACCATCAAGCGATGATCGCCTGGCTCGCCGAGGACTCTCTGGACTTTCCGCCGACGCGCCGCGCGCTGCCGGCGCATTCCGACGCGCCCGGCCTGCTCGCCGTCGGCGGTGACCTGCGCCCCGAGCGCCTGCGCGCAGCCTACACACGCGGCATCTTTCCCTGGTATGGCGACGACCAGCCGCCGCTGTGGTGGTCGCCGGACCCGCGCATGGTGCTGCGCTGCGTCGACTTCAAAGTGTCGCGCTCGCTGGGGAAAACGCTGCGCCACTTTGCCGCTGGCGCCCGCTGCGAGATCCGCGTCGACAGCGCCCTGCCCGCCGTGCTGCAGGCCTGCGCCGACACGCCCCGCAACGGGCAGCGCGGGACCTGGATCCTGCCCGAGATGCAGCGCGCCTACCTCGCCTGGGCCGAGCGCGAGCAGGCCGTCCACAGCATCGAGACCTGGATCGACGGCGAGCTTGCCGGCGGCCTCTACGGCGTCAACATCGGCCGCATGTTCTTCGGCGAGTCGATGTTCATGCGCCGCACCGATGCTTCCAAGATCGCGCTCGCCGCCCTCGTCTGCCTGTGCCGGCACCACGGCATCGACTGGATCGACTGCCAGCAGAACACCCGGCACCTGGCGTCGCTCGGTGCGGCGGAGGTGTCACGCGAAGTCTTCGAGGTCCATCTGGAGCGCACGACCGCGCTGCAAGCCCCTGCGGATTGGACCTATCATCGAAGCCTCTGGGAGGAGCTCGAGCCGTGACGCACCCGCAGGAACTGCCGCTGGCGCAACTCCAGTTCTATGCCACGGCCGCCTATCCGTGCAGCTATCTGCCGGGCCGCCTGGCGCGCTCCCAGGTCGCGACGCCCAGCCATCTCATCCACGCCGACGCCTACTCCAATCTCGTGTCGGCCGGCTTCCGGCGCAGCGGCCTCTTCACCTATCGGCCCTATTGCGACAGCTGCCACGCCTGCGTGCCGATCCGCGTGCCGGTCGCCCAGTTCGTGCCGACGCGCAGCCAGCGCCGCGCGCTCAAGCGCCACGCCGGCCTGCACGCCACCGTGCTGCGACTGTGCTTCAGCCAGGAACATTACGAGCTCTACCTGCGCTATCAAGCAGGCCGCCACGCCGGCGGCGGCATGGACCACGACAGCGTCGACCAGTACACGCAATTCCTGCTGCAAAGCCGCATCAACTCGCGGCTCGTCGAGTTTCGCGACAGCGCGGGCCGGCTCAAGATGGTGTCCATCCTGGACGTGCTGTCGGACGGGCTTTCGGCGGTCTACACCTTCTACGAGCCCGAGGAACACGCGAGCTACGGCACCTACAACGTGCTCTGGCAAATCGAGCGCACGCGCGAGCTCGGTCTGGCCTACCTCTACCTCGGCTACTGGATCGCCGAGAGCGAGAAGATGGCCTACAAGACCGACTACCAGCCGCACGAGCTGCTGCGCGAGGGGCGCTGGATGCGCGGCGGCTAGCCCGCGCCGAGGACGGCCAGCACCTCGTCGGCGATCGCCAGGCAGCTCGTCAGTCCGGGCGATTCGATACCGAACAGATTGACGAGCCCAGGCAGGCCATGCCGCGCCGGGCCGTCGATGCGGAAGTCCGAGGCCGGCTCACCCGGTCCGCCGAGCTTGGGTCGAACACCGCTGTAGGCCGGTTGCAGCGCGCCTTGCGGCAGATCGGGCCAGTACGCGCGCACTGCCTGAGCAAAGGCCGCCGCGCGTCCGGCGTCGACGCGGTAGTCGAGCCGCGCCGGGTCCGCATCGCCATCCAGCCATTGCACATCCGGCCCGAAGCGCGCTTGCCCGGCCAGGTCCAGCGTCAGGTGCACGCCAAGCCCGCCATCTTGCGGCATGGGGTAGATCAGACGCGAGAACGGCGATCGCCCCGACAGCGAGAAATAGCTGCCTTTGCAAAATCGCAGGACGGGCCGGTGCTGCGCGGCGAGCCCCTGGGTACGCGCAGCAAGCTCGCCAGCAAACAGCCCAGCCGCATTGACGACCACGCGCGCACCGATCTCGGTCTCCCCGCCTTCGCCATCGCGAACCTCCAGCACCCACTGCCCGGCGACCTGGCGCTGGGCCTCGACCTCGCTGCGCAGCACGACCATGCCGCTCGCCTGCTCCAGCTCGCCTTGCAGCGACAGCATGAGCCCATGCGAATCGACGATGCCTGTGAGCGGCGATAGCAGCGCGGCTTCGCAGTGCAGCGCCGGTTCGAGCGCCTGCGCCTGGGCGCGATCGAGCCATTGCAGAGCCGGCGCTCGCAGCGTCTCGGCCCACTCGGCCAGCTGTTTCAGCGCCGGCAACTGGGCCGCCTCGGTCGCTACCACCAGCTTGCCGGTGCGTCGGTGCGCAACGCCGCGATCGGTGCAATAGGCGTACAAAAGCTCGCGGCCTCGCGCGCAAAGCCGCGCCTTGAGCGAACCGGCCGCGTAGTAGAGGCCCGCGTGGATCACTTCACTGTTGCGCGAGCTGATGCCCGCGCCGACGGCAGCCTCACGCTCGAGCACCAGCGTCTCGTGGCCGGCCTTCGCCAGCGCGCGGCCAATGGCCAGGCCGACGACGCCCGCCCCGATGACGACACAGTCCACGTGTTCCATGGCGCGCGATTGTGGCGCGCAAAAGCAAAAAAGCCCGGGGCCGTGAGGCCGCGGGCTTTGATGTTTTGGTGGGCGGTGCAGGGTTCGAACCTGCGACCCCTGCCGTGTGAAGGCAGTGCTCTACCGCTGAGCTAACCGCCCGGTATCTGGCTACCGGGATGCGTGGGGACCGAGGGGCTGACCATTTTGGTGGGCGGTGCAGGGTTCGAACCTGCGACCCCTGCCGTGTGAAGGCAGTGCTCTACCGCTGAGCTAACCGCCCGGTCTCGGTCACGACCGGGAAAGCACGCGATTATGCCACGGATTCGGGTTCCACCCAGATCCGTTTGCCGCCGCTGGCCTTGTCGATCTCGGCGAGCACCTTGCCATGTGCCGCAACCTCGGCTTCGCTGGCGGCCAGCACCGGCGGCGCAAAGCCCGACAGGTCGACGACGGCGGCCGACAGCTGCGCATTGCTGCCGTCAGCGTCGTCGGCGTCGTCGCCGAGCAGCGCATCCTGCCCGCGCGTCATGTTGATGTAGACCTGCGCCAGCAGCTCCGCGTCGATGTGCGCGCCGTGCAGTTCGCGCTTGGAGTTGTCGACGTCGAGACGCCGGCACAGCGCGTCGAGCGAGTTCGCCTTGCCGGGGAACATCTCGCGCGCCATCGCGAAGGTGTCGAGCACGCCCGAGACCGAGTCCTGGATCGGCGGGCGGCCCAGCCGCTTCATCTCGGCGTTCACGAAACCGACGTCAAACGGCGCGTTGTGCGCGATCAGCTCGGCGCCCGCCACGAAGGCGAGGAACTCGTCGACGACTTCCGCGAACTTGGGCTTGTCGGCGAGAAACGCCTCGGTGATGCCGTGGATGCGCAGCGCGTCCTCGTGGCTGGCGCGCTCGGGGTTGATGTAGAAGTGCAGATACTCGCCCGTCAGCTGGCGATTGATCATTTCCACGCAACCGAGCTCGAGGATGCGGTCGCCGCCCTCGGCCGAGAGGCCGGTCGTTTCCGTGTCGAAGAAGATTTGGCGTGACATCTCAGGCCTCCTGCCGGGCCGCCCCAAAGGAGGCCTGCGCCCCCTCGGGGGGCAGCGAGTAGAACGAGCGTGGGGGTTTCACTTCAGGCTCCCTTGCGGCGCGAGGCCCAGAGCCACACGGCGATACCAACCAGCACCATCGGCACGCACAGCCACTGGCCCTGGCTCAGCTGCAGCCATCGCGTGTCCAGCGGCAGGAAGTCGTCGGGCGCGCGGAAGTATTCGGCCGCGAAGCGCAGCACGCCGTAGCCCACCAGAAACGCCGCCGAGATCTGCCCCGTCAGGCGCGGCTTGCGCGCGTACAGCCACAGCAGCACGAAGAGCAGCATGCCTTCGCCGAGAAACTGGTAGATCTCGGACGGATGGCGCGCGATCGTGCCGTGATCGGGCGCCTGCGGGAACCGCATCGCCCACGGCAGATCCAGCGGCGCCGCGCGGCCCCACAGCTCGCCGTTGATGAAGTTGCCGATGCGGCCGGCCGCAAGGCCTGTCGGCACGCAGGGTGCGATCAGGTCGGTGACTTCCAGAAAGCGCCGGCCGCGCACCCGCGCGAAACCCGCCATCGCCACCATCACGCCCAGCATGCCGCCGTGGAAGGACATGCCGCCCTCCCAGACCTTGAAGATGTCGAGGAGATGATTGGCGTAGTAGTCCGGCTTGTAGAACAGCACATAGCCGATGCGTCCGCCCAGCACGACGCCGAGCACGCCCCAGAAGAGCAGGTCGTCGACGTCGTTGCGCGTCCAGCCCTTGTCGGCCCACCAGGGCAGCTTGACGCGGTGGTTGGCCAGGACGAGGAACAGCGCAAAGGCGGCGAGATAAGTCAGGCCGTACCAATGAACGCCAACCGGGCCGACGTGGAAGGCGATGGGGTCGAACTGGGGGTGGACTAGCAAGATGGGAGCCGGCGAATCGAGCAAAGGCGGCATCGTACCGAAGTTCCCGCGCCGCCCCTTGGCGCGGCCTTAAGCAGCGCCCCGCCCGCGCGGCGCCGCGAGTTGCGCGCGCACATGTGCCACGAAGCGCTGCACGGCCGGGCTCGCGTCCTCACGCCAGACCAGGCTCGTCTCGCTGACCGGCGTGCCGGCCAGCGGCTTGTAGACCACGCCGGGCCGCTGCAGGCTCATCACGCTGGCAGGCACCCAGGCCGCGCCCATGCCGGCCGAGACGAGGTTGACGATGGTCTGCATCTGGATCGCCTCCTGGGCGATGCGCGGCGTGACGCCGTGGTCGCGGTAGAAGGCCAGCAGCGCGTCGAACAGCGAAGGCGCGATGTCGCGCGGGAAGATCACGAGCGGCTGCTCCAGCGCGTCCCGCACGCGCAGCCGGGCTCGCTTGAGCAGCGGGCTGTCCGCGTCCAGCGCCAGCACCATGGGTTCACGCGCCACCACCAGGGCCTGCAGGCCCGGCGGCAGGCTGCCCGGCGCATGGATGACGAAGCCGGCGTCGAGCTCGCCGGCGTCGAAGCCGCGCAGCTGCACGTCCAGCGTGGCCTCGAGCAGGCTCAGCTCGATGTCGGCATGGGCGTCGCGGAAGCGCTTGAGCCAGCGCGGCAGCTCACCGTAGCCGACGGTCGAGACAAAGCCCAGCCGCACGCGCCCGCGCTGCCCGGCCGCCGCCGCGCGCGCCAGCGGGCCGAGCTCGTCGGCGTCCCGCAGCAGCTTGCGCGCCACCGGCAACAGCGCCAGGCCGGCCGGTGTCAACGCGACGCTGCGGCTGCTGCGCTCGAACAGGGCCGCTCCCAACTCGGCCTCCATCTTGCGCACGGCCTGAGTCAACGGCGGCTGCGTCATGTGCAGGCGCAGCGCCGCGCGGCCGAAGTGCAGCTCCTCGGCCACGGCGACGAACTGGCGCAGCGCCCTTAGCTCGATCATCGATTCACCATATGTATCAATACGCTCTGAATAATATATTTGAATCGATAGCCCAGGCTGGGCACACTGCCGGGATTCCTCAGGAGACCCGACATGAGCTTCAACCGCCGCTCCAAGAACATCACCGAAGGCGTTGCCCGCGCGCCCAACCGCTCCATGTACTACGGCATGGGCTACCAGGAGAGCGACTTCGGCAAGCCCATGATCGGCGTGGCCAACGGCCATTCGACGATCACGCCCTGCAACTCCGGCCTGCAAAAGCTCGCCGACGCCGCCGTGATCGGCCTGAAGGACGCCGGCGCCAACCCGCAGATCTTCGGCACGCCCACCATCAGCGACGGCATGGCCATGGGCACCGAGGGCATGAAGTACAGCCTCGTCTCGCGCGAGGTCATCTCCGATTGCGTCGAAACCTGCGTCGGCGGCCAGTGGCTGGACGGCGTGATGGTGATCGGCGGCTGCGACAAGAACATGCCCGGCGGCATGATGGGCATGCTGCGCGCCAACGTGCCGGCCATCTACATCTACGGCGGCACGATCAAGCCGGGCCATTACAAGGGCCAGGACCTGAACATCGTCAGCGTGTTCGAGGCCGTGGGCCAGTTCTCGGCCGGCAAGATGAGCGAGGAAGACTTCTGCCAGATCGAGAAGCGCGCCATCCCGGGCAGCGGCTCCTGCGGCGGCATGTACACCGCCAACACGATGAGCTCGGCCTTCGAGGCGCTGGGCATGAGCCTGCCCTACTCGTCGAGCATGTCCAACGTCGAGGACGAGGTCGTCGAGAACGTCAAGAAGGCGGCGAACTATCTGGTCGAGGCGGTCAAGGCCGACCTGAAGCCGCGCGACATCGTCACCAAGAAGGCCATCGAGAACGCCGTCGCCGTCATCATGGCGACGGGCGGCTCGACCAACGCCGTGCTGCACTTCCTGGCCATCGCCCATGCCGCCGAGGTCGACTGGACGATCGACGACTTCGAGCGCATGCGCAAGAAAATCCCCGTGCTGTGCGACCTCAAGCCCAGCGGCCAGTTCCTGGCCGTGGACCTGCACAGGGCCGGCGGCGTGCCGGCCGTCATGAAGGAACTGCTCAAGGCCGGCCTGCTGCATGGCGACTGCATCACCATCACCGGCAAGACCGTTGCGCAGAACCTGGCCGACGTGCCCGACCTGAGCCCCGCGCAACAAGTCATCAAGCCCGTTTCCACGCCCATCTACGAGAAGGGCCACCTCGCCATCTTGCGAGGCAACCTCGCCACCGAAGGCTGCGTGGCCAAGATCACGGGCCTGAAGACGCCGGTGATGACCGGTCCGGCGCGCGTGTTCGACGACGAGCAGTCAGCCCTGGCCGCCATCATGGCCGGCCAGATCAAGGCCGGCGACGTGATGGTGCTGCGCTACCTCGGTCCCAAGGGCGGCCCCGGCATGCCGGAGATGCTGGCGCCGACCGGCGCCTTGATCGGCCAGGGCCTGGGCGAAAGCGTGGGCCTGATCACCGACGGGCGCTTCTCGGGCGGCACCTGGGGCATGGTCGTCGGCCATGTCGCGCCGGAAGCCTATGAAGGCGGCCTGATCGCGCTGGTGCACGAGGGCGACTCGATCACCATCGACGCACACCAGTTGGTGCTGCAGCTCAACGTGCCGGATGCAGAGATCGCCCGCCGCCGCACGGCCTGGCAGCAGCCGGCGCCGCGCTACACGCGCGGCGTGCTGGCCAAGTTCGCCAAGAGCGCTTCGAGCGCGAGCAGCGGCGCGGTGCTGGACAAATTCGAGTGAGGCGCAGCCTCAGCGGGTCTTGCGCAGCGAGATCCGCATGAAGCCGCATCGCGGCTTTCGACCAAATTTGCGACACAAATTCGAGTGAGGCGCAGCCTCAGCGGGTCTTGCGCAGCGAGATCCGCATGAAGCCGCATCGCGGCTTTCGACCAAATTTGCGACACAAGTTTGAGAGGGGGTCCGCCGGAGCGCGGCGGCGTTAGTCGCGCCGTGGCCCGGTGCCCAGCTTTTCCATCGCGTCCTGCCGGCGCTTTTCCTTGCGCGCTTCTTCGCGCTCCATGGCCTTGCGCGCCGTGCGCCCGGTCATGTCGGACAGGCCCCACCAGGCCAGGGCCAGCGGAAACGGCGCGAGCACGATGAACCAGGACCAGCCGCCTACCGGGCCGATGGCGCCCAGCTTGAGCAGCAGCAGAATCACGCCGATCACGATGAGAGCCATCCAAGCGCCTCAGGGTTCCTACAATGGCCGCACTTTACTCTGGCTCGCTCTACTTCAAGGATCACCATGAAAGCGCAACTCGTGAGTTTGTTTGCCCTGTCGGTCATCGCGGTCTCGGCTCAGGCCGACGCGGGCTTCGACCTGGCGCAGAAGAAGAACTGCCTGGCCTGCCACGCAGTCGATCACAAGATCGTCGGCCCGGCCTACAAGGACGTCGCGGCCAAGTACGCCAAGGACAAGGACGCTGTCGACAAGCTCAGCGCCAAGATCATCAAGGGTGGCTCGGGCGTCTGGGGCGCCATCCCGATGCCGCCCAACGCCGTGAGCGAGGCCGAGGCCAAGCAACTGGCCCAGTGGGTGCTCTCGCAGAAGTAAGTCGAGAGTCCTCGCCCGGCAGGCTCAGACCTGCCGGATCACGCGCTGCGGATACGGGATGTCCACGCCCAGGCTGTTGAGCAGCTTCAGCACCGCGAGGTTGACGTCCGAACGCACGCCGCCCTGGCCGTTGTGCGGATCGTCGATCCAGAAGGCCAGGGTCAGCTCCAGCCCGTCGGACGCGAAGTTCGACAGCATCACGCCCGGCGCCGGGTCGGCCAGCACGCGCGGCACGCCGAGCATGGTCGTGACCATGCGCGGAATCAGCGCCTCCAGGTCCGTCTCGTAGCCGACCTGCACCACGCTCGTCACCGACACCCGCGTGTCCGCCAGCGAGGCGTTCTCGACACGCTGCGTGATCAGCATCTCGTTCGGCACAATGGACTCGCGGCCGTTGAGCGCCCGCACCACCGTATAGCGCGTCTTGATGTCGCTGATGCGGCCCTCGAAGCCGTCGACCTTGACCATGTCGCCGATGCGCAGCGAGCGCTCCGCGAGGATCACGAAGCCCGACACGTAGTTGGACGCGAGCTTCTGCAGGCCGAAGCCGATGCCCACGCCGACCGCGCCACCGAGCACGCCGAGCGCCGTCAGGTCGATGCCAGCCGCCTGCAGCGCCACCAGCAGGCCGATGAACAGCAGCACCGCCTTGGACGCGTTACCGGCCATCTTCTTGAGCGAAAGATCGAGCTGCGATTTCATCAGCCGCGACTCGATGACCTGCGCGATCCACAACGCGAGCACGAGCACGATCAACGAGGTCAGCAGGCCGCTGAGCAGGCCCAGCAGCGAGAGCTTGGTCGCGCCGAGGTGGAACTGCACGTCGTCGAGATCGTCGAGCAGCCCCGGCAGCAGGCCGAGCACCCACAGCACCGACGCGGCCCACGCCGTCCAGGAGACGATGCGACTGACCAGGCGCAGCAGGCCCGAGCTCGGCAGCGCCGCCGTCAACACGCGCACCGTCAGCCGGATCAGCACCAGCGACATCAGCAGCGGAATCGCCAGCCGCACATAGGCCGGCGGCACGCCGAACAGGGGCAGCGCGTGCCCAGCGCCCCAGCACAGGCCGAGGGCGAGCATCGGGAACAGCAGGCCATCGGTGACGCCGGCGCCGAACAGCACCGACAAGTGCCCGAGGTCCGCCGCGTGATGCCGCCGCAGCCGGCTCGCGACCAGCCAGGCCACGCCCAGGCTCAGGAGGATCAGCGCCAGCTCGGTGAGTGCCGCGGGTTTCTGGATCGAGGCGCCGAGCGCTTCAAGCTCGGTCACCGAGAGAGGTTGGGTCAGACTGCCTTTGATCATGCTTCTCAGATTCCGGCCAGCACGCGCAGGTGCTGGCCAACGCTGTGCGCCAGCGCGTGCAGGGCGTAGCCGCCTTCGAGGCAGGACACGATGCGGCCATGGGCGTGGGCGTCGGCGATTGCCTTGATGCGCCGCGTGATCCACTCGTAGTCGGCCTCGACGAGGCCGAGCTGCGCCAGCTCGTCGTCGCGATGGGCGTCGAAGCCGGCCGAAACAAAAATCATCTCGGGCCGGAACTGCGCCAGCGCCGGCACCCACAGCGCCTCGATGATCTCCCGCACCTCCGGCCCACGCGTGTACGGCGGCACGGCCACGTTGACCATGTTGTCGCCGAGCGGCTCGACGCCGTTGCCCGGGTAGAGCGGGTGCTGGAAGATGCTGACCATCAGCACACGCTCGTCGTTCGCGACGATGTCTTCGGTGCCGTTGCCGTGGTGGACGTCGAAGTCGACGATGGCCACGCGCTTGAGCTTGCGGACATCGAGCGCGTGGCGCGCGGCGACAGCCACATTGTTGAAGAAGCAAAAGCCCATGGCCTCGCTGCGCGTCGCGTGGTGGCCGGGCGGGCGCACCGCGCAGAAGGCGTTCTCGAAGCGGCCGTCGATCACGAGGTCGGTCGCCTCGACCGCCGCGCCGGCGGCGTGCAGCGCCGCGGACAGCGTGAACGCATTGGCCGAGGTGTCCGGGTCGAGCACGCAGCGCTCGCCGCTGATCGAGCAGGCCTCGAGCCGCGCCATCAGGTCCTGGACGTAGAGCGCCGTGTGCGCGCGTTCGAGCTCCTCGGGCGTCGCCGCGCGCGCCGTCATGCGCTCCAGCGCCGTATCGATGCCCGACGCGAGCAGCCAGTCGTCGATGGCGGACAGCCGTTGCGGGCATTCGGGGTGATGCGCACCCATCTCGTGACGGAAGAAATCGGGGTGCGTGAAGAAAGCGGTGGCCATGTTTTTGCGCTATGTTCGCCGCCATGACGCATCGACCACTGACGGCGCTTCAACATCAGGTTAGCACGATCATCATGGGCAAGCCGGCCCAGATCCGTGACTGCATCGCCTGCCTGCTCGCGGGCGGGCACCTGCTCGTGGAGGACCTGCCAGGCGTCGGCAAGACCACGCTGGCGCATGCGCTGGCGGTCTCGCTGGGCCTGAAGTTCTCGCGCCTGCAGTTCACCGCCGACCTCATGCCGTCCGACCTGCTCGGCGTCTCGGTCTACGAGCGCGAGCGGCAGGGCTTCGTGTTCCACCCCGGCCCGGTGTTCGCCCAGGTGCTGCTGGCCGACGAGATCAACCGCGCCGGCCCCAAGACCCAGAGCGCCCTGCTCGAAGCGATGGAGGAAGGCCAGGTCAGCATCGACGGCGCCAGCCATGCCCTGCCCCACCCCTTCTTCGTCATCGCGACGCAGAACCCGACCGAGCAGCTCGGCACCTACCCGCTGCCCGAGTCGCAGCTCGACCGTTTCCTCATGTGCATCTCGCTGGGCTACCCCGACGCCGCCGCCGAGCGCGAGCTGCTCTCGGGCCAGGACCGCCGCGAGCTGCTGCGCGCGCTCGCGCCCGTGATGACGCCGGAGGAGCTGGTCGCGCTGCAGGCCGAAGTCCAGCGCATCCACGCCGCGCCGGCCCTGCTCGACTACCTGCAGACGCTGATCGCCGCCACCCGCTCCGGCCAGTGGTTCTCCGAAGGCCTGAGCCCGCGCGCCGGCCTGGGCGTGCTGCGCGCGGCGCGGGCCACGGCCTTGCTGGCCGGGCGCGACTACGTCTCGCCCGACGACATCCAGGCCATCCTGCCGCAGACCATCGCTCACCGGCTACGGCCAGCCAAGGGCAGCGGACGCGGCGCGCGAGACCAGGTTCGTGCGCTGCTCGAGTCCGTACGGCCCTGATAAACCGGTGAGCCGGAAATGATCCGTGATCGATGGCGGCGCTGGTGGTCGGTCCGGCATCCGCGGGCCGACACCCACGCCATGGGTCAGCGCAACATCTACATCGTGCCGAGCCGGCCGGGCCTGTTCTTCTGCCTGACCGTCGGCGTGCTGCTCATCGCCTCGATCAACGACCAGATCAGCCTGGGCTACGCCCTGACCTTCCTGCTCGCCGGCGCGGGCCTGGCGTCCATGCAGGCGACGCACGGCAACCTGCGCGGCCTGAGCCTGGACCTGCGCCCGCCGGCCGCCGTGTTCGCCGGCGACGAGGTCGAGCTCGAGATCCGCGTGCACAACCCGGGTAGTGCGCGCTATGGCATCGGCGTCGGCCTCGACGGCAGCGACGTGTTCAGCTGGACCGACGCGCCCGCGCGCGGCCATGCCGTCGTGCACGTGCGTTATGCCGCGGCGCGGCGCGGGCTGCACGAGCTGCCGACGCTGCGCATCATCACGCGCTTCCCGCTCGGCCTGTTCCGGGCCTGGAGCTACTGGCGGCCAGCCGCGCAGGTCTGGGTCTACCCGAAGCCGGAGCAGCCAGTGCCGCCCTTCATGCCGCAGCGCGCCGGCCTCGACGACGAGCGTCTCGTCGCCACCGGCCCGCAGCAAGGCCTGGACTTCGAAGGCGTGCGGCCCTACCGGCGCGGCGACTCGCCGAAACGCGTCCTCTGGAAGAAAGCGGCGCTGGCACTCGAACACGACCTGCCGCTGACCGTGCGCGACACCGCCGCACCCGCTGCGCGCCAGCTCTGGCTGGCCTGGACCGACACGCGCGGCATCGCCGACGCCGAAGCGCGGCTCGCGCGGCTGAGCGCCTGGGTGCTCGCGGCCGAGCAGGCGCAGATGGCCTACGGGCTGCAACTGCCGGGCTTCGAGGCCGAGCCGGGCCTCGGCGCCGTGCAGTCGCGCCTGTGCCTGGAACAGCTTGCGGGGTTCAAGCCATGAAGCTGCCCCGCCCGCGCTCGCGCGAAGCCCGCGACACCCTGTTCCTGCTGGCCACCATCGCCGCCGTCGTGCTGCCGCATGCCGAGCACCTGCCGGCCGCGGCCATGGCGATCACGGCGCTCGTGCTCGGCTGGCGCGCCCTGCTGGCCTGGCAAGGCCGCGCCCTGCCCGGCCGCGGTTGGCTGGCGCTGATCGCGATCGCCTCGGCAGCCGTGACCTGGCTGATGTTCCGCAGCCTCGTGCCGCGCGAGGCCGGCATCATGCTGCTCGTCCTGCTCATGGCGCTGAAGACGCTGGAGCTGCGCGCGCGGCGCGACGCCTTCGTCGTGTTCTTCCTCGGCTTCTTCCTCGTGCTCACGCAGTTCCTGTTCTCGCAGTCGCTGGCAACGGCGCTGTGGATGCTGGGCGCGACCTGGGCCCTGCTCACCTCGCTCGTGCTAGCGCAGATGCCCGTGGGCCAGCCGAGCCTGGCCGTGGCCGCGCGCCAGGCGCTGCGCAGCACGCTGATGGGCCTGCCGCTGATGGTGGCCTTGTTCGTGCTGTTCCCGCGCATCGCGCCGCTGTGGGGCGTGCCGGCCGAGAGCCTCGGGCACACCGGCCTGTCGATGGAGCTCAACTTCGGCCAGATGTCCGAGATCGCCAACGACGACGGCATCGCGATGCGCCTGCGCTTCGACGGCGCGCCGCCGCCACGCTCGGCGCTGTATTTCCGCGGCCCGGTACTCGAACGCTTCGACGGCCGCACCTGGCTGCCTGCGCGCGCGGCGGACAGCATCGTCACCCGCGACGCAGTGCAGGTCGGCGGCACGCCGCTGCACTACGTGATGACGCTGGAGCCGCTGCGCATCCAGGTCCTTCCGCTGCTCGAGACCGCGCCGGGCAGTTCGATCGACGCCGACGGCATGGCCCTGCAACGCGGCCCGGCCGCCGAGTGGCAGGCCGCGCGCCCGCTGACCGAACACCTGCGCTTTGCCGCGCTGGCCTACCCGCAACGCGTCATTGGCGCCGAGCGCTCCGCCGCCAGCCTGGCCGGCGACCTCGCCCTGCCGCCCGGCAGCAATCCGCGCCTGCGGGCCTGGGCCGCGCAACTGCGCGCCGATCCGCGCATTGCCTCGCTCGACCCCGCCACGCTGCCCGTGGCGCTGGCGCAGGCCGTGCTGCAGCACTTCGCCTCGGGCGGCTATCTCTACACGCTGAGCCCGGGCAGCTATGGCGACGACACGCCCGATGTGATCGACGAGTTCTGGTTCGACCGCCGCCTTGGCTTCTGTGAGCATTTCGCTTCGGCCTTTGTCTTTGCCATGCGTGCCATGGGCGTGCCCGCGCGCATCGTCACCGGTTTCCAAGGCATGGACGACAAGCCCGAAGATGGCTGGTGGATCGTGCGCAACAGCAATGCCCACGCGTGGGCGGAGTACTGGGCGCCCGGCCTGGGCTGGCTGCGCACTGACCCGACCGCCGTGGTGGCACCGCAGCGCATCGCGCAAGGCCTCGCGCTCGAACCGACGCCCAGCGCCATGGCGCAGCTCAACCCCAAGCTGTGGCGCAGCCTGCGCGTCCTGCGCGGCGCCTGGGAACGGCTCGACAACGACTGGCAGCAATGGGTGCTCAACTACTCGCGGCGCGACCAGTTCGACCTCCTCAAGCACCTCGGCGTCGAGCAGCCCGACTGGCAGGCACTCGGCCGCCTCATCGCGGGCGTGATCTTCGCGGTGGCGGTCGTCGGCATCGCGCGATCGCGCTGGCTGGAACGCCCGCACGATGCCTGGACGCGCCAACGCACGCGCCTGCGCCGTGAGCTCGCCCGCCTCGGCGTGCAGGTCGCCGCACACGAGACGCCGCTGCGTTGGGCCGCCGCATTGAGCGCGCGCCACGGCGAGCGGGCGGCCGGCCTGGCCGCCTTGCTCCAGTCACTGGAGCGATCACGTTATGCGCCCGAGGCCACGCCACCCGACTGGGCGGCGCGACGCCGCTGGTGGCGCGACTGGGCCCGCGCTGCGCGTATGCTGCGCGCATGACCCAGCGTTTTGCCGTACCCCGCCTTCTCCTCACCCTCTCCCTGCTTCTGCCGCTGCTGGCCGCCTCGCCGGCCGATGCCAAGCCGCCGCGCAAGCACCCGTCCCACCCCGCCGCCCAGGCCGCCGATGCCCCGCCGCATCCGCTGACCGACGACGTCGATCGCGCCGAGCTCGCGCGCTTTGCCGGCGAGCTCTCGGCCTCGCAAGGCTGGGACTTGAAGGACGTGCTGCCCGCACTGGAGCAGGCCCAGCTCGTGCCTGCCGTGCAGCGCCTGATCCAGCCCCCGCCCGCAGGCACGGCCAAGAACTGGAGCGCCTACCGCGCCCTCTTCATCGAGCCCAAGCGCATTGCCGCGGGCGTCGAGTTCTGGCAGGCCAACCGCGCCGCATTCGCACGCGCCGAGGCACAGTACGGCGTGCCGGCCGAAGTCGTGGCCGGCGTGCTCGGCGTCGAGACCTTCTACGGCCGCATCATGGGGCGCTTCCGCGTCATCGACGCGCTGGCAACGCTGAGCTTCGCCTACCCGAGCACGCCGGCGGGCATCAAGGACCGCAGCCCATTCTTCCGCGAGCAGCTCGGCGAGCTGTTCAAGCTCGCCCGCCGCGAAGGCCGCGACCCGGCCAGCTATCTCGGCTCCTATGCAGGCGCCATGGGCCTGCCGCAGTTCATGCCGGGCAGCTGGAACCAGCACGCGGTGGACTTCGACGGCGACGGCCATATCGACCTCATCAACGACCCGGTCGACGCCATCGGCAGCGTCGCGCATTACCTGGCCGAGTACGGCTGGCAGCGCGGCATGACGACGGACTACCACCTCGCCCTGCCCATCGACACCAGCACGCGCGCACGCCTGCTCGCGCCCGACGTCCGCCCGAGCTTCACGGTCGCCGAACTCACCGCGGCGGGCGCGCGGCTCTCACCGGCGGCGCAGGAGCATGCCGGCCTGCTCGCCGTCATCGAGCTGCAGAACGGCGACGCCGCACCGAGCTATGTGCTCGGCACCGACAACTTCTACGTCATCACGCGCTACAACCACTCGAGCTATTACGCGATGGCGGTGATCGAGCTCGGACGCGCGGTGCGCCGCGCCGTGGATCAGTCGGGCTCGCCGGCCGCGTCGTCTGCGCCGTCGATCGCAGCGTCGGGCGCGAACGCCCAGTAGCGCCGCGATTCGGCGCGCTCGCAGGTCCAGCGCGCCGAGTCGCTGCGCCAGCGCAGCGCGCCGCAATCCGCCGAGGTGAGCACCGTGATGCCGCGCTGCGCGTAGCGCGCCATGACCCGCGCCGTCGGATGCCCGAAGCGATTTCGGTAACCGGCCTGCACCACCGCCAGCCGCGGCGCCACAGCATCGAGAAACGCCTCGCTCGACGATGTGTTCGAGCCGTGGTGCGGGACCATCAGCAGCTGCGCGCGCAGTGTGCCGGGGTCGCTCGCGCGCACCAGCGCAAGCTCCTGCTGGGCCTCGATATCGCCGGTCAGCAAGGCAGCCTGTCCATTGGCCGCCGTCACCCGCAGCACGCACGACAGCGCGTTGCTTTTCTTTTCGCGCCCATAGGCCTGCGCCGACGGCTGCAGTACGGCGAAACGCACGTCGTCCCATTGCCACTGCTGGCCAGCCTCGCAGCGTGCCCGCGGTGCGTCGGCCTGCAGCAGCGGGTTGTCATCCTCGAGCGAACTGAGCAGGCTGCGCGTCGGCACGCCGGCCAGCAGCGCCGCCGCTCCGCCCACGTGATCCATGTCGCGATGGCTCAGCACCAGGCGGTCGAGCTGATCGACCCCCAATGACCGCAGCAGCGGCACCAGCACGCGTTCGCCGGCATCGGCGCCCGGCGTGTGCGGCACGTACTGCGGGCCGGCATCGAAGACCAGCGCATGCCCCGCCGTGCGCAGGAGCACGGCCGTGCCCTGCCCCACGTCGGCGGCGATCAGCTCGAAGCTGCCCGCCGCCGGCCGCCAGGGCGCCGGCCACAGCATCGGCAGGCACAAGGCCAGTCCGCACGCGCGCAAGCGCCACGGCAGCCGCAGCACCAGGACCACGCCACCGAGCAGCGCGAGCGCCTGCGCCCAGCCCGGTGCCGCCGGCACGACCCACACCGAATGGCTGAAGCCGTCGATCACCTGCAGATAGGCGAACAGGCCGCGCACGCATTGCGCCGCGATCCACCACAGCCCCGGCACTGCGGCGCCAAGCATCGCCAGCGGCACGATCACGAAGGTCACGAGCGGGATCGCCACCGCGTTGGCGAGCAGGCCGACCAGCGAGACCTGCCCGAAGAACAGCAGGCCCAGCGGCGCCAGCCCCAGCGTGGCGATCCATTGCGCGCGCAGGCCTTCGCCAAGCCAGGCACGCCAGCCGCGGACGCCAGGCTCGCCGGTCGCACCCGACATCAGCAAGCCCACCGCCACGAAGGACAGCCAGAAACCCGCCTGCGCCACGGCGAGCGGGTCGATCGCCGTCACGACGAAGGCTGCCAGCAGCAGCGCCAGCGGCCAGGGCCAGCGCAGCCCGAGCTGACGCAGCGCGGCCAAGGTCACGAGCATCCACACCGTCCGCTGCGCCGGGACGCCCCAGCCCGAGAACAGCGCGTAAGCCAGCGCGGCCAACACACCCAGCCAGCGTGCCGCCGTTGGCGCTGGCAGCGCGAGGCAGGCCGCCTCGCTGCGACGCCAACCCCGTCCCGCCAGCCACTGCGCGAGCCAGGCAAACATCGTGACGTGCGTGCCTGAAACGCTGAGCAAATGGGCCAGGCCGGTTCGGCGGAACAGCGCCCAGTCGTTGGCACCGATGGCGGCCTGGTCGCCCAGCGTCAGCGCCGCCAGCACGCCGGAAACACGCGCGTCAGCGACGTGGCCTTCGAGCCGCTCGCGCAGCGCCTGGCGCCACGCATCGACGGACCACCACCGCGCCGCATCGAGCCGCGTGCGCGGTCCCGGCCGCACGCTGCCCGTAGCGCGCAAGCCCTGGCCGAACAGCCAGGCCTCGCCGTCGAAGCCACCCGGATTGCGCAACCCATGCGGCCGCTTGAGGCGCACGAGCCATTGCCAGCGTTCGCCCGCCACGACCTTAGGGGCCGCCTGCCGCGGCGTGTCGTAGACGCTCAGACTCAGTCGTGATGGCACGACCAAGGGCGCGTCGCCCGGCAGCGCTTCCGCCTGCACGCTGTCGACCGCGAAGGCAAAGCGCCAGCCCGAAGCGCCGCCTTGGCCCACAGCGCGGCTCGGCAGACTATCGACGCGGCCGGTGACGAGAATGTCGCGGCCTTCCCAGCCGGGCGGCAGGGCGTCCCGCAAGCGCAGCTCGGCGCGCCAGGCGGACTGCACTAAGGCCAGCGGCAGCAGCGCCACGGCCAGCCAGATCGCCGAGCGCCGCCAGGCGGCCATGGCGAGGGCGAGCGCGCCGATGGCCAACAGCCCGGCGTACTCCGCCGCCACCGGCAGCCGCGGGCAAGACTGCAGCAAGACCAGCCCCAGCAGCGCGGCAAGCAAGGGCAGACTCCAACGCCAGGCGGGCGGACGAGACCTCATGAAAGAACGGCTCATTGAGCCCGTGTAGGATGGCCGCCGCATCGTAGTGAGCCAACCCATGAGCCAGAGCCCCATTTATCAACGTCTGCAATCCCTCGGCATCGA
>Ga0213872_10000073_pt1 | contig 91302 bp, 82 predicted proteins | sample VelepicomBERX_R2_FD_160071 | JGI IMG/M metagenome (GOLD analysis project Ga0213872, IMG submission 160071) | Rhizosphere microbial communities from Vellozia epidendroides in rupestrian grasslands, the National Park of Serra do Cipo, Brazil - RX_R2 | ecosystem: Host-associated > Plants > Roots >... | reverse complement strand
TCGCCGCGGGCGGAGCATTTCTTCGAAAACCGCGAAGGAATTTGTAGTCCGCTCGGATTATTTGCAGGCGTTCTATTGACACGGGCCGTCCCTAGCCTTGCAGCGGTCCGACATGCCTGTCGGTCGTGCACCGGAACAAACAAGCCCAGACGCCTAGAAAGGTCCACCATGAAGTTCATCAAGACTGCAGCACTTGGCGCTGCCCTCAGCCTCAGCGCCCTCGCCGCGCAAGCGCAGACGACGTTCAACTTTGCGTATACGTTCGATCCGGCCAACGCAGGCACGGTCACGAACAATCCGACGCAGGTCGTGACGATCACCGGCAGCTTTACCGGCACGGAAGTCGGCAACCTGATCTCGAACATCAGCAACATTTCGGTTGCGCTGAACGGCACCTCGTTCGCCGGCCCGCTCATGGTCGAAGCGTTCGACAACACCGGCAACATCAGCGACACGGTCGCGCCGGTGGTCTCGACCAACGTGGCGCTCTCGAACTTCGTTTTCGTCGACGCGGATGTGGCAGCTGGCGGCAACCCCTCCAACTACTTCCTCATCGCCACGCTGCCTGACAGCAATGGCGTGATGGCTCCGGAAGCGTTCGCCGTGAACACCAACACCGTGGATTCCAACGGCAACGCGCTGTCGGGTGACGAGCGCGCCGCCTCCAACGCGCACTGGACGGTCACCGCGGTCTCCGCCGTTCCCGAGCCCAGCACCTACGTGCTGATGGCCGCTGGCCTGGGCCTCGTCGGCCTGCGCCTGCAGCGCCGCCGCCAGGCTTGAGCGCACGCTGCCACTGACCCATCCCCGCATTCAGCAGGAACACCACCATGCAAAAGTCTCTTTCCATCAAGCCGGCGCTGCGCGCGACGGCCGTCTCCGCCGCCGTCGGCGCAGCGCTTTTGTCCGCCTATGCGCCGGCTCAGGCCGTCACGCTCGGCAGCACGGTTTCCGTCAAGGGCGTCGTCGCCGGCACGCTGTTCACGCCGCCGGTGATCTCTGACAACCCCGCCCTGGCCACGGCCTCGACGACGGTTGCTGCCGTCTACGCCGGCGCCACGGTCTGCTTCGACACCAACAACAATGGCGTCTGCGATCCCGGTGAAGTCAGCACGGTCACCAAGGCCGACGGCAGCTTCCTGATCACGGCCCGCTCAGCCGCCCCGCTGATCGCCGACATCTCGACCAACGCCACCGTGAACGGCCAGCCCGTCACGCAGCACTTGGTGCTGCGTCTGGCACAAGACGAGATCACCGCCGCCAGCAAGCCGCTGGTCGCGACCAACGTCGCCATCACGCCGCTGTCGACCGAAATCGTCCGCGAGATGGAAGCCAACGGCACGAGCTTCACGACCGAGAGCCTGAACCTCGCCGGCCGCCTGGGCGTGACGACGGCCGAAGTGCTCGCCGACCCGAACACGGTCTCCGGCGCTGACCAGACGACGCTGCTGCGCGAATCCGTCGCGCTGACGAACCGCTGGGCCTACGCCTCCAAGATCGTCGACCGCGGCGACGTCTCGACCGCCGCCCTCGCCGCCAACCCCTCGGCCACCGGCCCCGCCATCGGCGTGGTCGAAGCCGAACAGACGGCGATGAACATCGAAGGCATCCCGCGCTATGACCACATCTTCGTGATCATGCTCGAGAACAAGGCCACGCTGTCCATCAAGGGCTCGGCCTTCGCTCCGCACATCAACGGCTACCTGAACGCCGGCAACCAGTTCACCAGCTACTTCGCCACCGGCAACCCGAGCGAGCCCAACTACACGGCCCTCGGCGGCGCCGACGACTGGGGCATCACCGATGACAACCAGTGGAACTGCGGCGCCACCGGCACGAACGCCGTGCAGGATCTGCCGACGCCGGACAACAGCCAGCCCGGCCTGGCCAGCTCGCCGTTCTCGGCCACCTGCTCGCAGTCGACCAACCACAACATCACCGGCCGAGGCAACCTCTTCAACCTGCTTTCGAGCGCCGGCCTGCAATGGCGCACGTACAGCGAGTCGATGAACCCGGGCCAGGACTTCCGCACGGACTCGGTGGCCGACGCCACTGTCACGGTGCCTGATCATGTCTACGCGCCCGGCACGGTCGGCAACAACACCGCCACCATCGGCGACGCGAACCTGGCGCTGACGCTGCCCGCCGGCCTGTACAAGACCAAGCACCACCCGGGCATGGCCTACCAGAACGTGCGCAGCGCGCCGGAGTTCAAGTCCAACAACCGCACCCTGGGCGGCGGCCAGTGGGACTCGGTGCTGACCTCCAGCACCAAGTACGCGGTTCCGGCCGGCTACAACCTCGACCAGTTCGGTTCGGACATCGAGAGCGGCGACGTCGGCCAGATCAACTTCCTCATGCCCGACCAGTGCGACGACATGCACGGCATCAGCGTCAGCGGCAAGGACAGCGTGACCAAGGCCACCGTCACCGCCAGCGACTGCTCGAGCGTCAGCAACAACGTGTCGGCCACGACCACCGCGCCGATCATCACGCGCGGCGACAACTACGTCGATGCGCTGATCAAGAAGATCGAAGCCTCGCCGCTGTGGCAGAACCCGAACAAGCGCGTCGCCCTCGTCATCATGTTCGACGAAGGCAACGCCACGAACGGCTTCAACTCCTGCTGCGGCTGGAACCCGGTCAGCACCAATGTCGACGCACCGCTGACGGTCACGGGCACCTCGGTCGCCCGCGACACGACGGTCGTCGGCTACGGCGCCGGCAACAAGGGCCACGGCGAGAGCATCTTCGGCGTGCTGACCAACCAGACCGCCGCGCCCAAGGGCGTGGTCGACAGCGACTACCACAGCCACTTCGCCTTCGTGCGCACGCTGCAGGACATGTTCGCGCTGGCCGACCCCGGCGTGCCGACGTCCTACATCAACCGCTCGAAGTACACGGAGAGCTTCATCGCCGCCAACATCGCGCTCCTGCCGGAGTACGCCGGCAGCGCCGATACGCACTTCGACTCGGTGCGCGCGATGAACCACGCCTACGTGTTCCCCGCGAACTACACGCAGAAGCAGTCGGCCGACGTGAACACGCCGGCACAGACCGGCCCGGACGCGAACCAGATCAACCTCTGGTCGCTGAAGTAAACCCTTAGTTCCCTTGCTCCGTGAAACCGCCGGCGGTGTCCGCACCGCCGGCGGTCTTGCCACTTCGAGGCTTCTATGTTTCGCATGCTTCGCCCCGCCCTGCGACCGATCGCCGTCGGTCTGCTCACCCTCGCCGCCTGTGCCTGGAACGGCGCCGGTGCCGACACCGCCCTGAGCCTGCCGGCCCAGGTCGGCCGGCAGATCTTCTTCGACCAGAGCCTCTCCGGCTCGGGCCAGATGTCCTGCGCAAGCTGCCACGACCCGAACAATCACTACGCCCCATCCAACGCGCTGGCCGTCCAGCTCGGCGGCCCCGGGCTCAACCAGGCCGGCACGCGCGCCGTGCCGACGCTGACCTACAAGGACTACACGCCGGCCTACGCCGACCTGGCCGACAACCCCGACGGCGTCAGCGCCCCCGGCCCCGGCGGCGGCTTCACCTGGGATGGCCGCGCCGCGACCCTGGCCGCACAGGCGCAGATCCCGCTGCTCTCGCCGATCGAGATGGCCAACACCAGCATCCAGGACGTCGTCAACAAGCTGCAGAAGACCAGCTACGTGGCGCTGTTCCAGCAGGCCTTCGGCGCCAATGCCTTCAGCGACCCGAACACGGCCTTCAGCGATGCGCTCGCCGCGCTGCAGGCCTATCAGCTCGAAGACCCGAGCTTCCACCCCTACACCAGCAAGTACGACCTCTACTCGAGCAACAAGATCGGCGGCACGCTGACGGCCGCCGAAGCGCGCGGCTTCGCCGTCTTCCAGGACCCGGCGCGCGGCAATTGCGCGGCCTGCCACTACAGCGGCGCGGGCGTGGGCGGCGCGGTGGCGCAGTTCACCGACTACTCCTTCGAGGCGATCGGCGTGCCGCGCAACATGAACGACATCGCAGCCAACCGGCTCGTGCACGGCCTGCCGGTCTTCTTCGACATGGGCCTGTGCAGCCGCCCCGACCATCCGCTGCCGGCCAGCGCGCCCTACTGCGGCATGTTCAAGACGCCGACGCTGCGCAATGTCGCCTCGCGCAAGGTCTTCTTCCACAACGGCCAGATCAAGTCGCTGACCGACGCGATCCGCTTCTACGCCACGCGCGACACCAACCCCGAGCTCTGGTACCCGACCGTCAACGGCGTGGTGCAGAAGTTCAACGACCTGCCGACGCGCTACCAGGGCAATATCGACCCGCAGATGCCGCTGGACGGCCGCGCGCCGGGCAGCACGCCGCCGTTGAGCGAGCAGGACATCTCCGACCTCGTCGCCTTCCTCGGCACGCTGACCGACGGCTACGTGCCGCCGGCGCAGACCACGACCACCTCCACGCAATCCCAGGCCGCCAAGGCAGTCCATTGATCCCGCACCGATGAAGAACCTCCGCTCCCTCGCCGCACTCTCCCTGCTCGCCGCCACCGTCGCGCATGCGGCTGCGCCCGCCGCGCTGAGCACCGACCCGAGCGTCGCCAACCGCGCTAACCTCGGCCATGCGCTGCAGGCCTTCCTGGCCCAGCGCGGCGACATCTGCCTGGCCAAGTACGACTGGCCCATCGACGTCAGCGCCCGCGACATCGCGGCAGGCACGCGCGATGCCGTGCAGCTGCCCGTGATGGCAAGCCAGGGCCTCGTCCTGGCCCGCCCCGGCTACGTCATCTACAAGAACGAAGCCGGCGACGAGGAGCGCGTGTCGACGACGCGCTACGAGCTCACCGAGCTCGGCCGCCGCTATTTCAAGGCCGGCCACGAGACCGTGCTGCACCCGCACGGCGGCCCCGAGGTCGTGCGCCGCGGCGACTTCTGTGCCGGCCACCTGGACCTGGACAGCATCGTCCGGATCAGCGAGCCCGTGGTCGCGCAAGGCCAGCCGCGCACGGCCAGCGTCGCGTACCGCTACCGCTTCACGCCCGAAGCCTGGGTGCGCAACGACGCGGCCCGCGCGGTCTTCCCGATGATCGACAAGATCATGAAGAGCCAGGGCGAGATGCTGATGACGCAGAACTTCCACTTCGACGGCCAGCACTGGGTGGCCGACACGACGCTGGAATGACTCAGGCCGACATCACGCCGAACGGAACGGCCGCTCGCGCATCCACTTGGTGAGCGCCCATTTCTCGCCGCGCAGCACGGCCGCGCCGGCGTGGACCGACAGCGGGTCGACCTGCCGCAGGCTGTTGGCGTATTCGAAGTACACCGCGTTGCCCTTGCGCGGCAGGACCGAAAGACCCGCCTCGGGGAAGATCGTCTCGCCACCCTCGCCCACCTCGTTGAGATAGGTGACCAGCGTGCTCACACGCTGGCCGCTGCGCGCGAGCGAGTCGCGGTTGGCCTGGTTGGACGGCACGAGGAAATCGAAGTGCGGCGTGGTCTTGGCGGCAGGGCCGTAGCGCAGCACCTGCAGGCCTTCGCCGTGCTCCATCGGCAGGTTCATCAGCGCGGAGATGCGACGGTCGAGCCGTTCGACGAACGGCGTCTCGGCGAGGCGGAAGAACATGCCCTCGCTGTCGCGGTGCTCGGCCGTCTTGTCCTCGCCCGTCAGCGGGTCCACGACGGTCGACGGCTTCAGGCGCGGGCGGGCCAGCGCGATGAGCTCCTCGCACTCTTCGGCCGAGAGCACGCTCTCCAGCACCGCCACGCAGGGCCGCGCCAGGCGCGTCAGCACGGCGACATCGCGATCCGGCGTGTGCAGCACCGGTCCGGCCGGCAGGCGCGGTGTCTCGTAGCGGTAGGCATCGTCGGGGCCGGTCAGCGTGACGGCATCGCGCGGCGGCGGCGTGCCTTCACGCAACGCGGTGGCAAAGGCCGCGACCAGGCCCTCGGCCAGCTCGGGCTGGAAGCCCTGCCCGACCATGCTCTTGACCAGATCGCCGCCGGCGCAGCCGCGCGCAAGGTTGTGCTGGATCCACTCGCCGAGCTGCGGCGCGAAATTGACGGTCATGCCCATGGGGCCGGCATGCTAGGCCGCATGCATGACAGCGGCGTGGAACGTTTCAGGTCCTGGGCGCACGCAGCGTGCTGATGACACCGGACGCCAGCGCCAGCAGGGCCGCCAGGCCCAGGCCCCAGCGCGGCGCGGCGCTGGCCGGCAGCAGCGCGAACAGCAGGCCCATCATCAGGCTGCCCAGCGTCTGGCCGGTCAGGCGCGCGGCGCCCTGCATGCCACCGGCCGCGCCGCTGCGCTCCTTGGGCGCCGTCATCAGCATGTTGCGGTTGTTGGGTGTCTGGAAGAAGCCGAAGCCCAGGCCCGCGAGGCCGGTGAACAGCACCAGCGGCAGCAGCCCGCCCTGCTGCGGCCACAGCGCGCACAGGCCCAGGCCCAGGGCCAGGCAGAAGCCGCCGCCGGCACAGAGCCAGGCCGTCGAGAAACGGTCGGCCATGCGGCCCGACATCGGCGCCGCGAACACGACCGTCAGCGGCCACGGCGTCATCATCAGCCCGGTCGCCCAGGCGCTCAGGCCCAGGCCGTGCTGAAAGTAGAACGGCAGCGCCACGTAGCTCGCCATCTGCCCGGTGAAGCAACAGACCGACGCGATGATGGAGATGCGGAACGAATGCCCGCGCAGCAAGTCGAGCGGGATCAGCGGCGCGCGCTCCAGCATCTCGCGCCGTACCAGTGCCCAGCCGCAGGCGAGCGCGACGGCGAGCAGCCCGACGCCGAGCGCCGTGGCGTCGAGCAGGTGATCGCAGCCCAGCACGAAGGCCGCGAACATGCCGGCGTTCAGCGCCACGCTGAGCGCATCGACGCGCGTCACTGCGCCGGCCGAGCGCGGCAGGCCCGTGCAGGCCAGCAGCACGAGCGCGCCGATCGGCAGGTTGACGGCGAACAGCCAGCGCCAGTTCGATACGGCCAGGATCGCCGCGCCCAGCGCCGGCCCCGCCGCCGAGGACAAGGCCACGGCCAGCGCGTTCCAGCCGATCGCGGTGCCGAGCAGGCGCTTGGGATAGGTGAAGCGCAGCAGCGCCAGGCCCAGCGGCATCACCGCCGCGCTGCCCAGCCCTTGCGCGCACCGCGCCGCGACCAGCCAGCCGAGCGAGGGCGCGAACGCGCACAGCGCCGAGGCCAGCGTGAACAGCAGCACCCCGCCGACGAAGACGCGCCGGTAGCCGAAGCGCTCGCCGATGGCCGAGGCCGGCAGCAGGAACATCACGACCGCCAGTTGGTAGCCCGTGACGATCCAGACCGCTGCCGACGGCGAGGCGCCGAGCTGCAGCGCCATGGTGGGCAGCGCGACATTGGCGATCGCGCCATCGATCACGACAAGCGCGATGGCGCCGAGGATGGCCAGCGCCGCGATCAGGCGCTGCGGCATGGGCAGGCCGTCGGCCTCGTCGTGACGGGGGGCGGCGGCTGGAGCGGAGGATTGGACGGCGGACATGGCCGCGAGCTTAGCGATTCCGCCCGACGCCAGACAGCGCGCCGCGTGCAAGTCGAGCTTGCGGGAAACGCAAGGCTCGCCGGCAGCACGCCCGGCGCACGGCGGCGCTCAGGCCAGGCGGAACACGCCCACCGCGTCGACGAGCTGCTGGGCCTGCTGGCGCAGGCTGGCGGCCGCCGCGGCGCTCTCTTCGACGAGCGCCGCGTTCTGCTGGGTGCTCTGGTCCATGGCCGACATCGCGCCGCCGACCTGGCTCACGCCGGCACTCTGCTCGGTGCTCGCCGCGCTGATCTCGCCGACGATGTCGCTGACACGGCGGATGCTCTGCACGACCTCGTCCATCGTCGCGCCGGCACGGTCGACCAATGCCGTGCCGCGCTCCACGCGCGAGACGCTCTCGGCGATCAGCACCTTGATCTCCTTCGCCGCCGCGGCCGAGCGCTGCGCCAGCGCGCGCACCTCGCTGGCCACGACCGCGAAGCCGCGGCCCTGCTCGCCGGCGCGGGCCGCCTCGACCGCTGCATTCAGGGCGAGGATGTTGGTCTGGAAGGCGATGCCGTCGATCGTGCCGATGATGTCGGCGATGCGGCGCGAGCTCTCGTCGATGCCCTTCATTGTCGAGACCACCTCGGCCACGACCTCGCCACCCTGCACGGCCACGTCGCTCGCGCTGTGGGCGAGCTGCTTGGCCTGCTGCGCGTTGTCGGCGTTGAGCTGCACGGTCGAGCCGAGCTGCTCCATGCTCGACACCGTCTGCTGCAGCGCGCTGGCCTGCTCCTCGGTGCGGGCCGACAGGTCGTAGTTGCCCTGGGCGATCTGCGAGCTCGCCGTGGCCACCGAGTCCGAGCCTTCGCGCACGCTCTCGACGACCTGCGCCAGGCTGTCGCGCATGGCGCGCATCGTCGCGAGCAGGCTCGACTGGTCGCCTTCGCGCAGGCGCACCTTGACGGCCAGATTGCCGTCGGCGATCTGGCGCGCCACCTTGGCCGCATAGGCGAGCTCACCGCCGAGCTGGCGCGTCAGCGAACGCGTGACCAGCCAGCCCGCCAACGTGCCGAGCGCCCCGGCCGCCAGCGCGATCACGAGCATGGTCCAGCCGGCCGAGCTGACGACGTCCTGGACGTGATCGGCGTCTTCCTTCATGTGCGTGCGCTCGTAGCCGAGCAACTCGTGCAGCGCGCTGAAGAAGTTGTTCTGCAGCGGACGGACTTCCTTGAACAGCAGCTCGCGCGCCTCGTCGTCCTTGTTCTGCCCGGCCAGCGCCAGCACCTTGTCAACGGCCTTCTTGTAAGGGCCGCGCGCGGCGTTGACGGCGTCGAGGAGCTTGCGGCCCTCGCCCGGCTGGACGTTGGCGTCGAGCTTGTCGAACAGCTGGCCGCTCTCGGCGCGGGCCTGGGCGACGCGCTCGTTCTCCTGCCGGATTTCCTGGGCGTCGGTCAGCAGCACGGCGTTGCGCGAGGCCCGCGCCACGACGTTGACGTTGTCGATGAGCTGATTGACGGTGTCGTACTTGCTCATGCGCTCGTTGACGAGCGAGCCCATGACGTCGCCGACCTTGGCGAGCTGGATGTGCGCGAACAGCGCGATGGCCAGGCTCGCGCACACGAGCAGGGCGAAGCCGCCGGCCAGCCGCGTGCTGACCTTCAGTGAATCAAGGTTCATAGTCCTCCCGGAATTGCTTCGGCGCTTGTTCTGGTGGCCCTCTCAGGGCCGCGCGCTCGATGGCCGGCGGCGGCCAGCGCCGCGGCGGGCCGCATGGTAGGCGCAGATGACGACAAAAGCCCGGTTGAATTCCTGCATTTCGCGACGAACAGCGGTCTGCGTGATCGATTCCACGCCCCCGCACCGAGCCGGCCTGCCCGTCCGGCAAGCGTCGCCCTTTGGAAACGCCCGCGCGCAGATGTTTGCCTCGGACACGCTTTGATTGCCGCAAAATCCTCGCCAAGCCGTCGGTCGACTCAATCGTTCGGCCGGTCCCGCCGGAGACAAATCAAGCACGCCATGCCCGTTGGTTCCTCGCTGCCGCCAAGCGTCGATCCGTCTGCCCGCAACCGCCGGCTTGTCGTCGGCCTCGTGGTCGTCAACATCGCGGTGGGCGCGCTGCTCGCCGTGCTGGTATCGCTGGTCGCAGGCATCAATCGCGCCGCCTATCAAACACAGGCGCGCGACAACGCCGTCGGCATCGCCGCCATCGCGCAGGCCAATATCGGCTCCGAGCTGACGCGCGTGGACGCGCTGATGCAGGCCGCGCTCGACGAACTCGAGCGCCTGCGCGAAGCCGGCCCGCTGCGCGAAGCCGACATCAACCGCGTGCTCGAGGCGCACCGACGCCTGCTGCCCGAGGCCGAAGGCCTGCGCATGACCGACGCCCGCGGCCAGATCCGCTGGGGCAATGCGGTGCCGGACGGCACGCCCATCGACATCTCCGACCGCGGTTACTTCATCGAGACGCGCGCCCAGACCAGCGACCACCCGGTCTTCGCTGGCCCGCTGCAGTCGCGCGTGACGGGGCACTGGTTCATCGGCGTGGCGCGCCCGGTGCGCGTCAAGGGCCGTTTCGAGGGCATGCTGTACGCCACCTTCGCGACAACGCATTTCGAACACCTGTTCGCGCAGTACGACGTCGAGAGGAGCGACGCCGTGACGCTGCGCCGCACCGACATGCGGCTGGTGGCACGCTTCGCACCAGGCTCCCCGGTGCAGGCCGAGCCTGGCAGCCTGGTCGCCTCGCCGGAGCTCAAGACCGAGCTCCAGTTCCATCCGGACCAGGGCGTCTTCGTGTCGGCCACGGCCTTCGACCACGTCGAGCGGACCACGGCCTACCACCGCGTCGAGGGCTGGCCGCTGATCGCCTTCGCGGGCATCTCGAACGACCGCTTCTTCGCGCCCTGGCGCATGCAGCGGCGCCACCTGATCGAGCTGGCCGCCGTCGCGTGGCTGCTGTTCGTGGGCGCCACGCTGAGTGTCTACGGTGCCGGCCGGCGCGAGCGACTGAGCCTGCGCGCGCTGGCCGCGCAGACGCGGCGCGCGCAAACGCTGTTGCGCGTGGCGGGCGACGGCATCCACATCGTCGATCAACGCGGCCTGATCACCTCGTGCAGCGATTCCTTCGCCACCATGCTCGGCACGACACGAGAAGCCGTCATCGGACGCCACATCGGCGACTGGGACGTCGACCACGACCGCACCCGCATCGATGCCTGGCTCGCCAACGCCAAGGACGGCGACCGACAGTCCGCCGAGACCCAGTACCGCCGCGGGGACGGCAGCGTCCTCGACGTGGAGCTGGTCATGAGCGTGGCCGAGATCGGCGGCGAGCTCTTCGTCTACGGCTCGGCGCGCGACATCACCGAGCGCAAGCGCATGCTGGCGGCGATCGAGGCCTCGTCGGCCGAGATCATGGACCTCTATGACAACGCGCCGTGCGGCTACCAGTCGGTCGACGCCAATGGGGTGTTCGTCCACATGAACAAGACGATGCTCGATTGGCTGGGCTGCACGGCCGACGAAGTCATCGGCCGCATGCGCCTGCCCGACTTGTTCGCCGTAGAAGACCGGGCGCTGTTCGAGCGCGAATTCGCGCGGCTCAAGGTCGAAGGCCGGCTCGAGGGTGTCGAAGGCCAGATCGTGCCGCGCCGCGGACCGCCACGGCGCGTGCGCATCAGCGTCACCTCGCTGCGCGATGCCAAGGGCGACTTCCTCATGAGCCGCGGCGTTGTCCAGGACGTCTCGGCGCAGTACGAGGCACGTCAGCAGGTCGCCGCCGTCATGCGCGAGCAGACCGCCATGCTCGACAACGACATCGTCTGCATGGCCAAGCTCAAGGCGCGCACCTTCCTGTGGAAGAACCGCGCGCTCGAACGCTGCTTCGGCTACGGGCCCGGCGAGCTCGACGGCCAGTCGATCCGCCCGCTCTACCCGGACCAGCAGTCCTATGACGCCGTCGGTGCCGAAGCCTACCCGCTGCTCAACCGCGGCGAGCAGTACCGCACCCAGCGCCAGATGCGGCGCAAGGATGGCGAGCTGATCTGGGTGGACCTCTCCAGCGTTCACCTCGGCGACGAGCAGACCTTGTGGACCATGGTCGACATCACTGCCGTCAAGCTCGCACAGGAGCGCGCCGAGCACATCGCCTTCCACGACGCGCTGACGGGCCTGCCCAACCGCCTGCTGCTGGCCGACCGCATGCGCCAGGCCATCGCGGTGGCGCGGCGCACCGGCAAGCAGGTCGCCGTGTGCTACCTCGACCTCGACGGCTTCAAGCAGGTCAACGACGTCCATGGCCACGACGCCGGCGACGAACTGCTGGTCGAGATCGGCCATCGCCTGGCGGCCGCGCTGCGCACCGACGACACCGCCGCGCGCGTGGGCGGCGACGAATTCGTCGTGCTGCTGACGATGATCGAGCACCGCATCGACTGGGAGCACGTGGTCGAGCGTCTCGTCAAGAGCATCAGCGCACCGATCCCCCTGGCCTGTGGCGCCAAGGTCAGCGTCGGCACGAGCGTGGGCGTGGCGCTCGCGCCGAACGACGGCGTCGAGGCATCCGCCCTCTTGACCAAGGCCGACCAGGCCATGCTGCGCGCCAAGCGGGCCGGCAAGGGCCGCGTCGAGCTGGCGACGTCGGCCTGAGACTCGTCAGACCATTGCCTGCGGCTATGGGCAAGCGACGTTGCGTGTGTCACGCCGCAGAGACATCCACGCTGCTGGCAACCGCAATGGGCCGCATTGCGTGTCCCGCAATGCGACGACAGCGATAGGATCACGTCAGCTCGGCGACAGTCGGCTTCCAGTCGTCTCGACCCTGCGAACACTGGCCCACGGAGACAAGCCATGAAGATGCGCAACCGGATTCTCTCGATCGTGGGCGCAGCCCTGGTCGGCCTCCTGCTGATCAGCGCCTTCGCGCTGCAGTCTCTGCGCGAGGAGATGCTCTCCTCGCGGCAGGACGAGGTCCTCAAGGTCATGCACCTGACCGGCGGCATCATGCAACGCTTCTACGATCTCGAGCAGAGCGGCAAGCTCACGCGCGAGCAGGCCCAGGCCCAGGCGATCGACGCCCTCTCCGGCCTGCGCTTCGAGGACGACTACGTCTTCGTCCGCACCATGGAAGGCAAGATGCTCGTGCATGCCGACCCCAAGCGCGTGGGCACCATGGACAAGGGCTCGAAGACCGCCGACGGGCGGCTGACCTCGGACATCTACGCCGAAGAACTCCCGACCCACGACCACGCCTTCATGACGGCCTTCGTGGCGCGCCCGGGCGATGCAAGCCACACGCCCGTGGCCAAGCTGCTCGGCGCGCGGCTCTTCAAGCCCTGGAACTGGGCCTACGGCAATGGCGTCTTCATCGACGACATCGACGCCGCGTTCTGGTCCTATGCGTGGCGTTTCCTCGGAATCGGCGGCCTGCTGGTGGTCGTGCTCGGCGCACTTGGCGGCCTGCTGACGCGCTCCATCCTGCGCCAGCTCGGCGGCGAGCCGCAGCATGCGGCCGAAGTCGTCAACGTGATCGCATCGGGCGACCTGAGCCACGAGATCCACGTTGACGGTCCGTCCGACAGCCTGCTGGCCTCCATGCAGCGCATGCAGGGCGGCCTGCGCGACATCATCAGTCGCGTGCGCCAGGGCTCCGAGGCCATCGAGACCGCCACGGAGGAAGTCGCCAACGGCAACATGGACCTGTCCAACCGCACCGAGCAGGCCGCGGCGAGCCTGGAGCAGACCTCGGCGTCGATGCAGCAGCTCTCGGACATCGTGCGACAGAGCGCCGACGCGGCGCGGCAGGCCAACCAGTTCGCAGCCAACGCGTCCGAAGTCGCCAACCGCGGCGGCGCCGTGGTCTCGCAGGTCGTCGCGACGATGAGCGAGATCAGCGCCAGCTCCAACAAGATCGCCGACATCATCGGCACCATCGACGGCATCGCGTTCCAGACCAACATCCTCGCGCTGAACGCCGCCGTCGAGGCCGCGCGCGCAGGCGAGCAAGGCCGCGGCTTCGCCGTCGTCGCCGGCGAGGTGCGCGCGCTGGCCCAGCGCAGCGCGCAGGCGGCGCGCGAGATCAAGACGCTGATCTCGGACTCCACCGGCCGCGTCGAGCAGGGCTCGGCGCTGGTGCAGCAGGCGGGCCAGACCATGCAGGACATCGTCAGCGCCGTGCAGCGCGTGACGAGCACCATCTCGGAAATTTCCGCGTCGGCCGAGCACCAGGCCAGCAGCATCTCCGAGGTCGGCGCAGCCATCTCGCACATGGACCAGATGACGCAGCAGAACGCTGCGCTGGTCGAGCAGAGCGCTGCGGCCGCGGGCAGCCTGAAGGAGCAGGCGCTGAGCCTGAATCAGGCCATCGGGACGTTCAGGTTGAACTGAACGAGCAGGCTCACTGCCCCGCGGGCGGCTCCCACAGCTCGACCTTGTTGCCTTCCGGGTCCATGACCCAGCCGAACTTGCCGTATTCGGAGCTCTCGGTCTTGTCGAGCACCTGGCAGCCTTCCGCGCGCAATGCCGCGAGCAGCGCGTCGAGATCGGCGACGCGGTAATTGACCATGAACGGCGCCTTGCTCGGCGCGAAGTGGTCAGAGCCCATCGAGGCGATGGACCAGGCCGTCGTGCCGCCCACGGGCTTGCCGTCGTCGTCCACCCAGTCGAAGGCGGCGCCGCCCCAGCTCTTCACGTCGATGCCGAGGTGGGTCCTGTACCACGCACCCAGCGCGGCCGGATCCTTGGCCTGGAAGAAGATGCCTCCGATCCCTGTGACTCGCTTCATCAAAGCCTCCCGGAGTTGAGCTCGGCGCTGAGCATATCGCCATCCGGCGCCTTGGCTAGGCCGTCGCGGTGCGCACGAGGGTGGCGCGGTATTGGCCGGGCTGGCCCATCGTCAGCGTGTCGCCGTCGACGCGCACCAGGCGCTCCTGCGTGCTGCCGATATAGGCCACGCGATTGCTGCCTTCGACCTGGATGACGAGCCTCGTCCCGTCGGCATCGAGGGTGTAGGCGCCGAAGTAGGCGGCGAACGAGGCCGCGGACGCCTGGCGGGCATCGCCGGCAGGATTGGAGGCGAGCTGGATGAACGCCCGGCCGGCCGGATCGAAAGCCGCATAGCCGATCGGCGCATCGCCAAAAGGCGCGTGGAGCGTTCCTTCCGGCGACCAGACCTCGTATGCAAGCAGACGCCAGGTGCCGACGATGGATAGGGTTTGCTGCATGGTGCATGAACCTTCTATTGCCCGATGCCCGGCTCGCTTGCGCCCTAAACTGCGCGCCATCACGGCAGCGCCGGGGACGAATTTGGACTCCACGGACGACCTTCGACAGGCTCATTCTGGCGCGCAGAGCGCCATGGCGATCAGCGGGTTTGCACTGCATTCGGCGCTGCGCATCGTGCGTCTCGCGCTGGCGGCCGGCATGCTCGCCGCGTGCACGACGCCTACGCCCTCCCCGCCGATCGACGATGCCGCCTTGCGGGCCGAACGCCACCGCATGATGCTGATCGCGCTGGACAGCTGGAACGAGCGCGTACGGCGCGTCTACCTCGTCTCGCATCGCCTGCTGGCGACGGCCAGCGAGAAAGGCTGGTGCCGGCCCGTGCGCCCGGATCGCGGCCTCTTGATCCAGACGGCGGACGATCTTCCGGCGGGGCTCGCGGTCGAGGTGCTGGCCGACGGCCGGCAGCCGCCCGTGCGCATCGTCGCCGTCGCAGACGCCTCACCGGCCGCCGACGCGGGCCTGCGGGCTGACGATGCGTTGCTGGCGATCGACGGCGAGGCCGTCACGCCCAGGCACGGCCCGCCCGACGCCTGGCGCGGCGCGCAAAGCGTCGCGCTGACGATCGCTGACGCCGAGGGCCAGCGCACCGTCCGCGTCGCATCGCAAGCGGCGTGCGCGCTGGACATCGTCATGGATCCCTCGCACGAGCTGTCTGCCGAGACCAATGCGCGCGGCGTGATCCACATCGCGCAGGGCATGGTGATGGCACTGCAGGACGACGACAGCCTGGCCTTCGTGATCGGCCACGAGCTGGGTCACCGCGTGCATGCGGACAGCGCCTGGCCGGGCCTGCTCGACGCGCAAGCGAGCCAGGACCAGGAGCGGCAGGCCGATCGTTTCGGCCTGTTGTTGCTGGCCGCAGCCGGCTACGACCCGCATCGCGTGGCCGACATCTGGGATCGCCTCGCCCGGCTCGACGCCGACCATGTCGGACAGAACTGGCTGCACGACCACCCGCTGCGCGCCGAGCGCAGCTTGCGCCTGCACGAAGCGATCGAGTCCGGCTTGTGACGAACTAGGCGCGCACCGCCACGCACTCCACCTCGCAACGCGCGCCCAGCGCAAGCCCGTTGCAGCCGAAGGCGCTGCGCGCCGGCAGCGGGCGCGTGCCGAAGAACTCGCGGTAGACCTCGTTGAAGACAGGCCAGTCGGCCATGTCGGCCAGCATCACGGTGCAGCGCAGCAAGTGCTCGACGCCGAGGCCCTGGCCTTGCAGCACGGTCTCGATATTGCGCAGCGTCTGCAGCGCTTCGGCGCGGATGCCGCCTTCGACGAGCTGCATCGTCCCCGGCTGGTTGCCGAGCTGGCCCGACAAGAAGACGAAATTGCCGTAGGCCGCGCCTTCGGGGAACGGCACCTGCGCCGGCACGACGCGGCCGCTGTTGAAACGTTCGATCTTGGTCTCGCTCATGTCGTACTCCTTATTTCGTCATGCCCATCGCGGCTTCCATGGCGGCCGGATCGAAGACCTTGCCGGCCTTGATCGTGCGCCAGACGTGGCGGATGTCGCCGATGTTCTTGAGCGGATCGCCGTCGATGAGGATCATGTCGGCCTGTTTGCCCGGCGCGATGACGCCGCGCTGGCCCGCCACGCCGAGCACCTGCGGCGGCACCAGCGTCGCCATGCGCAGCACTTCGGCGTTGGGAATGCCGGCCTGGACGTAGAGCTCCAGCTCGCGCTGCAGGCTGTAGCCGGCGAAGGCGTCGGAGCCGGGCATCAACGTGACGCCGGCATCAAACAGCCGCTTGATCATCTGCTGCATCTTGGGCAGCGCGTCGCGGTAGACCGCCTCCTTGCCTGGCGGCACCGCCACGGCGCCCGAGAGCAGGCCGCGGCGGACCATCGGCGGGAAGCGGTCGACCATGGCCTGCAGCGCCGGCGGCGCCTTGGCGGCATCGCCGCTGTACAGGCCCTCGAGCGTGACCAGCGTCGGGTCGAGCACGGTGTGGCGCGCGCGCATGAAGGCGACGAAGTCGGCCCAATCCTTGCCGTCGAGGTCGAGCTGGGCGAGCTTGTCGGCGGCCACCGTGTAGCGGTCCTTGCTGCGCGTTTCCTTCACCTCGGGGAAGAAGTTCAGCACGATGAAGTTCAGGTGCTGGATTTCGTCGGCGCCGTCGCTCAGGAACTGGCGCGCGATCATGAAGGCCGGCACGTGGCCGCTGACGCGCAGGCCGCGCGCGTGGGCCATGTCGGCGATCGGGCGCACGAGCTCGGGCGGGAAAGACGAGTACAGCTTGATCTGCTCGTAGCCGTGGTCGGCGTACCAGTCGACCGCGGCCCTGGCCTGCGCAAGCGTGGAGATGCGCACGTCGGTCGGCCCGGCCAGCGGGCCCGTGCCCTCGCAGATGCCCGCGAGCACGACGCGCGGCCCGAGCTCCGTGCCTTCATCAAAGCGCTTGACGCGCGCGAGCAGCGGCACGTTGTCGTTGGCCATGTCGCGGCCGCTCGTCACGCCGGCGATCAGGTCGAAGGTGCCGTCCACGCCGGCGAAGTGCTGGTGCACGTCCCACAGGCCCGGCATGAGGAAGCGGCCGGCCGCGTCGATCACCTCGACGCCCTGCGGCGCCGGCGCATCGTCGTCGGGCTCGACGCGCACGATGCGTTCACCCTCGACGAGCACGCGCATGTTCTCGCGTGCGGCGAAGTCGCGCGGATCGAACAGGCGCGCGTGGCGGACCAGCAGCTGGCCCTGCGGCACATGCGTGAGGCGCTGCGCGACCTCGGCGAACCAGCGGTGGTCGGCCTCGTCCTGCACGTCCTTGAGCTGCTTGAGCAGCGGCTTGGCGCGCGCGTCCAGCACCTCGAACCAGTCGTCGACGAGGGCCGCCGTCGCGCCCTTCTCGTCAAGCCAGACCGGCACCGGCGTGAACTGGATGCCATTGATGAAATACAGCGTCAAGCTGCGCGCGCCGGCCTTCAGCGAGCGGCCTTTCGTCAGCCACGCCTCGCCGCCCGGCAGCAGCGCCAGGCGCTGGTCCGGTGCCTTGAGCAGTGCCCGCGCCAGCACGCCCATGAACTCGGGCGGCGCATTGGCCGGCAGGAAGAAGGCGCCGTGCTCGGGCCAGACCGCGTGCCCGTCCTCGATGCGGTTCTTCCAGCTCGCCTGGCCCTGCGCGAGCTCGAAGTGCTCGGCCAGCGGGACCTTCCAGTAGTCGTTGCCGTCGGCGTCGTAGTTCTGCGGCAGGCCTTTGGCGTCGAGCGTCCAGCGTGCGTGGATGTGGTCGCCGCGGCCGCGCTCGCTGAAGCTGTAGTCGGCCTCGGCGCCGGCCTTGGCCGCAGTGATCTTCTGGCTGCCGACGGCAACGCCGTGGATCTGCACGACGTCGTCGCGCGCGGCAGCGGCACCCGCTGCGCAGGCCAGCGCCGCGCAGGCCGCGGCGATCAGGATCTTGGGAAGCATGCGCATGCTCAGCTCCAGGTCTCGGTCATGAGGCGGCGGAAATTGCCGCCGAGGATTTTCTCGATGCGGTCGGCCTTGTGGCCGCGCGCTTCGAGCAGCACGGCCAGCTGCACGAACTGCTCGGGGCCGCAGAGGTCGGGCAGGAAGAGGTTCACGTCGGCCGTCTCGCCGGGCGCGCCGATGCCAAGCTGCTTGCGCAGCGCGACCTCGGCCGCGAGATGCTGGCGGTAGGCGGCCATGTCGTCATAGCTCGTCGTGCCGCCGTCGGTGCCGAGGCCGACATGGTCCTCGCCGCAGACCTGGATGGCGTGCTCGATGTGGTCGAGCAGGTCGGCTGCCATCGGCTGGCCGTTGAGGCGCAGATAGGGCATCGAATAAATCCCGACGACGCCGCCCTGGCGCGCAAGCAGGCGCAGCTCGGCGTCGCTCTTGTTGCGCGGGTGATCGGCCAGCGCGCGGCAGCCGGTATGCGTGATGGCGACAGGCGCGCGCGCGAGGTCCAGCGTGTCCAGGCAGGTGCGCACGCTGCTGTGGCTCAGGTCGACCAGAACGCGGCAGTCCTGCAGGCGCTCGACGATGGCGCCGCCGAACAGGCTCAGCCCGTCGTCGTCGCGCACGGTGGCACCGCAGCCGACGGCGTTGCGGCCGTTGTAGGTCAGCTGGATCACACGCACGCCCAGGCGCGCGAAGTGGTCGACGCTCGCGACCTCCTCGCCGAGCATCTCGGTGTTCTGGAAGCCGTAGATCACGCCGACCTGGCCGGCCGCGCGGGCAGCGTCGATGTCGGCGCCGCGCAGCACCTTGCGCAGCTGGTCGGGGTGCGCGGCGATGAAGGCATCCCAGCAGCCGATGTCGTGCTCGGTCGCGCGGCGCGGATCGTCGCTGCCGGCCACATGGCCCATCGTGACGTTGACGGCGCACACGCCCGCGGCGATCGCCTCGCGCAGCGAGCGCGCGTCGACGTTCTGCGCGCTATTGGCGTAGGCCAGGGCCTGGCGGTCCGCCGGCGCGGGCTGCAGCTGCAGGTTCGGGTTGTCAAGCACGCCCAGGGCGTTGACGACGGCGGGACGACGCATCGGGAGACCTCGCACGGAAAGGCTGGAAACTCCTGTCGCTCGGGACAGAATACGGTCAGCGCAACCCGGGAAGCGCAGCGCCTTGCCGCACGCCCCGGAGCCGCAGGAACAAACAGAATATTATTCTAAGACCATGGCTGCCGCATCCGTCCCCGCGCGTGTTCACCGCGTGCTGGAATCCTCACTTCCCGAGGCCCGCGCCAGTGCCAAGCGGCAACTGCTGGCGGAGTCGCTGCGCTGCTTCAACGCGCGCGGCCTGGAGGCCACGACCATCGACGACCTGCGCATGGCCAGCGGCCAGAGTGTCGGCACGATCTACCACCACTTCAAGAACAAGGAAGGCCTGATCGCGGCGCTGCTGCTCATCGCCATCGACGACCAGAGCCGCGCCATCGCCGCGCGCACGGACGGCCTGACCGAGAGCCACGCGATGGTGGCGGCCCTCGTGACGGCCTATGTCGAGTGGATCACCGCGCAGCCCGAGCTGGCGAACTTCATCTTCCTGGCGCGCGAAGCCGTCACCAAGGGCCCGCAGGGCGACGAGCTGAGCGCCCGCCTCGCTACGCGCTACGAACCCATCGACGCCTGCCTGGCGCGCGACGTGCAGGCGCGCCGCCTGCTCGACCTGCCCGAGGAGCTGATCCCGGCCCTCGTACTCGGCCCGGCCGAAGCCTATGCGCGCGCCTGGCTCGCGGGCCGGCGCCTGGCCACGCCGGCCAGCCATGCGGCCCTGCTGGCCGAAGCGGCGTGGCGCGCCGTCGCGCGCGCCGAAGCCTGACTCAACGGTTGACGAGCCGCTGCCACTGCTCCGGGTAGCGGCTGCCCTGCACGGCAATGCTGGCCGCCGCCGTCTCGATCTCGGCGAGGTCGGCGGCGCCGAGATCGAGCTCGGTTGCGGCGAGGTTCTCATCGAGGCGATGCAGCTTGGTCGTGCCCGGGATCGGCACGATCCAGGGTTGCTTGGCCATCAGCCACGCCAGGGCGACCTGCGCCGGCGTGGCCGCGTGACGTTTGGCGATGCGGCCCAGCAGCTCGACCAGCGCCACATTGGCCTGCCTCGCCTCGGCCGTGAAGCGCGGCAGCGACTGGCGGAAGTCCGCGGCGTCCAGCGGCGTGCTGGCGTCGAGCTGGCCCGTCAGGTAGCCGCGGCCCAGCGGGCTGAAGGGCACGAGGCCGATGCCGAGCTCTTCGAGCAGCGGCAGCACGTCGGCCTCGATCTCGCGCGTCCACAGCGAATATTCGCTCTGCAGCGCCGCCACCGGCTGCACCGCATGCGCGCGCCGGATCGCCTCCGGCCCCGATTCCGAGAGGCCGAAATGGCGCACCTTGCCCTGGCGGATCAAGTCCTGCACCGTGCCCGCCACGTCCTCGATCGGCACGTTCGGGTCGGGACGATGTTGGTAGAAGAGATCGATGGTGTCGATGCGCAGGCGCTTGAGCGCCGCGTCCGCCACGGCGCGGATGCGCTCGGGCCGGCTGTCGACGTCGGGCATGGCTTCGACCTTGAAACCGAACTTCGTGGCGATCACGACGCGATCGCGCACCGGCGCCAGCGCCTCGCCAAGCAGTTCCTCGTTGGCATTCGGCCCATAGACTTCGGCCGTGTCGAAGAAGGTGACGCCGCGCTCGACCGCGTCGCGCAGCAGCGCGACCATCGCCGCCCGGTCCGGCCGCGGGAAGTACGCATGGCTCATGCCCATGCAGCCCAGGCCGATGGCCGAGACCTCGAGGCCGCTGCGGCCCAGTTGACGCTTCTTCATCGACGAACCTCCTGTGGTGTCCGGATCATGCCTGCCGGCGCATCGCCTCGGCCAGCAATGTGTACGACTCGCGGCGCGCGCTGGCGTCGAAGGTCTGCGAGGTGATCATCAATTCGTCCGCGCCCGTGCTGGCGACGAAGGCCTGCACGCGTTCGCGCACCGTCTCCGGCGTGCCGATGGCGGCACAGGACAGCACGCTGTCGAGCAAAGCGTTCTCGGCGGCGCCGATCGACTCCCGGTAGCCGGCGCGCGGCGGCGGCAGGCGCCCGGGGCGGCCGCTGCGCAGGTTGACGAAGGCCTGCTGCCAGGAGCTCGCGCGCAGGTGCGCCTCGGCTTCGGTCGGCGCGGCGAAGACGTTGTAGCCCAGCATCACGTAGGGCCGGTCCAGCTGCGCCGAGGGCTGGAAGCTCGCGCGGTAGATCTGCACGGCCTGCATCATCATCTGCGGCGCAAAGTGCGAGGCAAAGGCGAAGGGCAATCCGAGATGGGCGGCGAGCTGCGCGCCGAAGGTGCTGCTGCCCAGGATCCACACCGGCACCTCGCTACCCTTCCCTGGCACGGCCAGCACGCGCTGGCGCGGCTCTGCGCTCATGTAATCGATCAGTTCGACGACATCCTGCGGAAAGCGCTCGGCGCTCTCGTGCAGGTCGCGCCGCAGCGCACGGGCCGTGGCGCCGTCCGAGCCGGGTGCGCGGCCCAGGCCCAGGTCGATACGGCCCGGGTAGAGCGCGGCCAGCGTGCCGAACTGCTCGGCCACGACGAGCGGCGAATGGTTGGGCAGCATGACGCCGCCCGCACCGATGCGGATGCGCTCGGTGCTTGCGCCGACATAGGCCAGCAGCGTGGACGTGGCGGCGCTCGCGATGCCCGGCATGCCGTGATGCTCGGCCAGCCAGTAGCGTGTGAAGCCGAGCGCCTCGCCGTGCTGCGCCAGGGCCAGCGAGTTGCGGAAGGACTGCCCGGCGTCGCTGCCTTCGCAGATCGGCGAGAGGTCGAGGATGGAGAGCGGCGTGCTGAAGTTGGAAGCCATGGCGGCCATCATGGCCGAGCCCGTTCAACCGTGCAGGCGTCGGGCCATTGCCATCGTGTCGTGATTCCCGGCCGCCATTGCCGAATTGGCAACTATCCATTCTCACCACTCTCATTGCCACGGGAGAGCCCCAGGCCTAAAGTTGCACTCAATTCAAGAGTTATTGCCCCAACGGCAATTCATGCACAGGACCTGCCGCCATGGACCGTCTGCACAGCCTGCAGGTTTTCTGCCGCGTCATCGACCGCCAGGGCTTCGCCGCCGCCGCGCGCGACATGGGGCTTTCGCCCTCGGTCGTGACGCGCCTGATCAGCGACCTCGAGGCCCATGTCGGCGCGCGCCTGATCAACCGCACGACGCGCAAGCTCGTGCTGACCGAAGCCGGCGAGGCCTATCTCGAGCGCGTTCGCCGCGTGCTGGCCGATCTGGAAGAGGCCGAGGCTTCGGTCCGCTCCAGCAGCCACGAGCTCAGCGGCCATCTCAAGGTGCTGGCGCCGCCGGCCTTCGCCGCGCACCAGCTCGCGCCGCTGCTGATCGGCTTCCGGCGCCGCTACCCGAACATCACCGTCAACCTGTCCTCGCCCGGCGTGGTCGAGGCGCTCGACGAGAACTTCGACGTCAGCATCGTCACCTCGCGCGGCGGCCCGGTCGACGGCGAGTTCGTGGCGCGGCGCCTGGCGCGCTCCTTCATGATCCTGTGCGCGTCGCCGAGCTACCTCGCGCGCCACGGCCGGCCGGCAGCACCCGCCGAGCTGGTCGAGCACGAGGTCGTGGGCGCCTTGCTGGAACGCGAACTGACGCTGCACCCGGACCGCGGCGCGCCCTCCGGCACCGAACCCGTCCATCTGGCGCGGCTCAATTCACCGTTGTCCACGGCGCACATGGACATCACGTTGTCGGCGACCCTCTCGGGCCTTTGCATCGCGTCGATGCCGAGCTACGCTGCGGCCCAGGCCATCGCCGAGCGCCGGCTCGAGCGCGTGCTGCCGGGCTGGCATGTGTTCGAGATCGCCGTCTACGCCGCCATGCCTTCGCGCAAGTACGTGCCGGCGAAGACGCGGGCCTTTCTCGATTTCCTGCTCGAAGTCTTTCCCGACGACGACAGCGATCCCTGGCTGGCAGGGCGCCACTGACACGGAAGCTCACCATGCGCCTTGCCACGTCATCGCCGCTCGCCGCCCGCATCGAAGCCGCGCTCGACCGTCTGCTCGCCCACCTGCCCAGCGGTCGCGAATGGCTGCTCTCGGCCAAGACCTTCGCGGCCGCCATGCTGGCCTTCTACGTCGCGCTCGCCGTGGGCCTGCCGCGGCCCTACTGGGCGCTCGCGACGGTCTACGTCGTCTCCAACCCGCTGACCGGCGCCACGCGTTCCAAGGGCCTGTATCGCGTGCTCGGTACGCTGATCGGCGCGACGGTGGCGGTGCTCGTGCTGCCGCTGCTCGTCGACACGCCGCTGCTGCTGAGCCTGTTCATCTCGGTCTGGACCGGCACCCTGCTCTACCTGTCCTTCCTCGACCGGCTGCCGAGCAACTACGTCTACATGCTGTCGGCCTACACGCTGCCGATGATCGCGCTGCCGATGGTGCAGTCACCCGACCAGGTCTTCCCCTTCGCGGTCTCGCGCACCGAGGAGATCCTCATCGGCATCGTCTGCGCCAGCCTCGTGTCCTCGCTGGTGCTGCCGGGCAAGGCCGCGCCGGTGCTCGAGGCGCGCTTTCACGCCTGGCTGCAGGATGCCGGCCGCTGGGCCGAAGGCCTGCTGCGCAGCGAGTCGAGCGGCCGCCCGCGCGACGCGCTGACCGCCGTCAGCGCCCACCGCCTCGCCGCCGACGTGCTCGCGCTCGACCAGTTCATCAGCCACCTGCGCTACGACACCGACAGCGCCGACGTGGTCAAGATGTCGCAGGAGCTGCGCATGCGCCTGGGCCTGCTGCTGCCGACGCTTTCGTCGCTGAGCGGCGCCGTGCGTGCGCTGCGTTCGTCCAAGGGCGGCGTGCCGCCGGCCCTGAGCGCGCAGATGGACGAGATCGCCGACTGGATCGCCGCGCCGCCCTCGGCCGAAGTCGACGCCGCCGGCCCGCGCCTGCAGCAGCGCCTGCGCGCATTGGCTGAAACCTGCACCGAGGCGCACAGCTGGGACGACCTGCTGCGCCGCCACGTCATGAAGCGCCTCGAAGGCCTGGTGCAGCTCTGGCGCGACGGCCGCGCGCTGCAACGCATGATGGCCGCCGGCCGCTTCGACCCCGAATGGGCGCCGGCCTACGAACGCTGGACCTTCAGCACCGCCGTGCGGCACCACGACCACGGCATGCAGCTCTTCTCGGCGGCCTCGGTCAGCGCCGTGACCCTGCTGGCCTGCGCGATCTGGATCTTCAGCGGCTGGAGCGACGGCGCGGGCGCCGTGATCATGTGTGCCGTCACCTCGTGCTTCTTCGCCGCGCAGGACGAACCCGCGCCGGCCCAGCTCGCCTTCGTCTTCGTCAACGCGCTGTGCCTGGTGTTCGGCCTGGTGCTGCTGTTCCTGATCCTGCCGGCCGCGCATGAGTTCGAGACGCTCGTGATCGGGCTCGCGCCGGTCTTCCTCTTCATCGGCACGCTCGTCACGCGGCCCGCCTTCGCCGTCATCGCCATGGGCCTGACCGTCACGCTCGCCACGAGCCTGGGCCTGAGCGACGCGTACAGCGCGGACTTCGGCCTCTTCGTGAACAGCGGGCTGGCCAGCGTCGCCGGCAGCCTGATCGCGCTGCTCTGGACGCTGCTGACGCGCCCGGCCGGCGCGTCGCTGAGCCTGAGCCGGCTGCTGCGCTCGACCTGGACCGACCTCGCCCGCGCCGCCTCCGGCCGGCACCGCGACGACATCCACACCTTGCGCTCGCGCATGATCGACCGCCTGGCCCAACTGATGCCGCGCCTGGCCGCCAGCAGCGGCCTGCATGGCACCGACGGCCTGCCCGAGCTGCGCGTCGGCTTCAGCGTCGTGCTGCTGCAGCAGGAAGAACCCAAGCTGCCGACGCCAGCGCGGCGCGAAGTACAAGCCGTGCTCGACGCGGTGGCGCTGCACTACGAGCGCCGTCTGCGCGTGCCGCAGGCCACGCCGCTGGAGCCCGGTCAGGTGCTGCGCCAGCGCATCGACCGCGCCCTGCGCACCCTGACGCCGCTGGCCACCGGCACCGTGACCGACGACGCCACCGCGCGCGCCCACCAGGCCGACGCGCACGAGGCCCTGCACGCGCTGACCGAACTGCGTCTCACGCTCACGGCCCCGGCGCCGGCAGCGTCCACCGAACCCACTCCCGGAGCCCTCGCATGATCGGCGACCTCACGCTCTACGGCATCTACCTGCCGGCCATGGCGCTGCCGCTGGTGCTGGCCTACGTCGTCGTCGCCGGCCTGCGCTGGGCGCTCGGCCGCGTCGGCGCCTACCGCTGGATCTGGCACCGCTCCCTTTTCAACGTCTCGCTCTACTTGATCGCGCTCTACGCCATGGTCCGCTGGACCGCAGGATGGATGTCATGAAAGTCAACAACTACCCGTCTTCCTCGGCCGCCGGCCGCATCGCCCGCAAGCTCGTGCCGGTGGCGCTGACCGTGGCCGTCGCCGCGGCCGCCTACATGGCCGGCAAGCATGTGTGGCAGTCCTACGCCGACGCGCCCTGGACGCGCGACGGCCACATCCGCGCCGACGTGCTGCAGATCGCGCCCGACGTCTCCGGCCTCATCACCGACGTGAAGGTCGGTGACAACGAGCGCGTCAAGCGCGGCGACGTGCTGTTCCAGATCGACCGCGCGCGCTACGAGCTCGCCCTGGCCCAGGCGCACGCCACGCTGGCGCAGTCGCACGCCGCGGCGCGCCAGGCGCAGGCCAACCTCGCCAACCAGCGCACGCTGCTCGACCAGGCGCGGCGCGAGGCGGCGCGCAACCACCACCTGTCCGACCTCGTCGCGCAGGAGAGCATCGAGCAGGGCGACACCAAGGTCCGCCAGGGCGAGGACGCCGTCGCGCTGGCCCAGGCCGCGCAGGCCTCGGCCGCCGCCACGGAAGCCTCGGCGGCGGCAGCGATCAAGGTCGCCGAGCTGAACCTGGAGCGCACCACGATCCGCAGCCCCGTCGACGGCTACCTGAACGACCGCGCCCCCCACGTCGGCGATTACGTCGCCACCGGCCGGCCGGTGCTCTCGATGGTGGATGCAGCTTCCGTCTACGTGGACGGTTACTTCGAGGAAACCAAGATCGACAAGATCCGCCCCGGCCAGTCCGTGCGCATCCTCGTGATGGGTCAGCGCCAGGCGCTGCGCGGCCATGTGCAGAGCGTCGCCGCCGGCATCGAAGACCGCGACCGCACCAGCAGCGCCAGCCTGCTGCCCAACGTCAACCCGAGCTTCAACTGGGTGCGGCTTGCGCAGCGCGTGCCGGTGCGCGTCGTCTTCGACGAGCAGCCGGCCGACCAGCGCCTGATCGTCGGGCGCACGGCCACGGTGTCCGTCGTTGACGACACGGCCGCCAAGCCTGCTTCGCCGGCCTCCGCACCCGCGAGCGGGAGCCGCTCATGAACGCCCGCGCCCTCCCCCGCGCGCTGACGCTGGCCGCCGCGCTGACCCTGGCCGGGTGCGCCAGCGTCGGCCCCGACTACAAGCTGCCCGCCGGTGCCGCCGTCAACCAGCCCGCGGCCAGCGCGAACTTCATGCAGGCGCAAGGGCCGGGCGCCGGTGTCGCGCCGCTGCCGGCGCGCTGGTGGCAGCTCTACCGCAGCGCCGAGCTCGACGCGCTCGTCGAGCAGGCGCTCGCGGCCAACACCTCGCTGCGCGTCGCCGAGGCGCACCTGCGCAAGGCCGCGGCCGGCGCTGCCCTGGTCGACTCCGAGCACGACCCGCACTTCGGCGCGGTCGCCGCCGCCAAGCGCGCCCGCGAAGCCGGCGAAACCTATCTGCTGCCCGTCGAGCTGCCTGTGACCAACGAGGGCGAGGTAATGCTGCAGGCGTCTTATCAGCTTGACCTCTGGGGCCAGCTCAAGCGCGGCGAGGAAGCGGCCGAGGCCAATCTGCAAGCCGTCGAGGCCGCGCGCGACCTGGCGCGTGTCAGCGTCGTCGCACAGACCGTCCAGACCTATGTGCAGATCTGCCAGGTGCAGACCGAGAAGACCGTCGCCCTGCATGGCGTCGCGCTGCAGGAACGCAGCCTCGACCTCGCGCGCCGCATGCAGGACGCCGGCCGTGGCAACTCGACCGACGTGCTGCGCGCCGAGGCGCAGCTTGAGGCCCTGCGCGCCGGCCTGCCGCGCTTCGATGCCGAGCGCGACGCCGCCTTCTACCGGCTCGCCGCGCTGCTGGGCCGCGCGCCGCAGGAAATGGCGGCCAGTAGCGCCACTTGCGCGACGCCGCCGCAGCTCGACACCGCTCTGCCCTTGGGCGATGGCGCGGCACTGCTCAAGCGCCGCCCCGACGTGCGCGAAGCCGAGCGCGAAGTTGCCGTGACGAGCGCGCGCATCGGTGTGGCGACGGCCGACCTCTATCCGCGCATCGAACTCGGCGCGTCGCTGGGCGTGGCGGGCATCGCCGGCCACCTGGGCGAACCGGCCACGCAGACCTTCGGCTTCGGCCCACTGATCAGCTGGCACATCCCCGACGCCGGCAGCAAGGCGCGCGTGAAGATGGCCGAGGCCGACGAGCAGGCCGCGCTGGCGCGCTTCGACGGCGTCGTGCTGCAGGCCCTGAGCGAGACGGAGACGGCGCTGGGCCGCTACCGCCGCGACCTCGAGCGCCAGGCGACCTTGCGCCTGGCGCGCGACAAGGCTGCCGCGCTGGCGGCGGAGCAGAAGCGCTTCGTCGAGGCGGGCCGGCATCCCTATGCGAGCAGCCTCGAAGCGCAGCGCGGCGTGCAGTCGGCCGACAGCGCGCTGGCGGCGGCGGATGCCGATGTCGCGTTCGACCAGGTGCGCGTGTTCCTCGCACTGGGCGGCGGCTGGGAGCAGGAAGCGCCGGCGCACTGAGCGCCGGGCGCGGCTTACTGCGGCACGAAGCTCGGCAGCAGCTTGGCTGAACCGTCGGGCAGGTATTTGTCGACGATGCGGCCCAGGCTGCCGTCGCGCTGCATCAGCTTGAGCGCCTGCAGCATGCGGCGAGCATCGTCGTCGCTGACGTTGCGGCGCGAGAGCGCCAGGCCCGAGACCACGTCGGGCGCATTCGGGTGCCAGTCGGTGACCTTGACCTCGTCCGGCGCCACGCCCGACGCCGCGCCCTGCGCCTGATCGGGCAGGCTTGCGAGCGCCCAGGGATAGGCAATCATGAGGTCCACGCGCCGCGCGGCGAAGACCTTGAGCGCCGTGTCCACGTCAGCCACCTCGCTGAGCCGCCCCTGCGCACGCAACTGCTGCACCAAGGCGTCGTACTCGGGTCCGTAGGCCGAATCCCGCACGGCCACGGCACGCAGCGCAGTGCGCCCAAGGAAGTCGGCTTGCGACTGCACGTGCTGCGCACCCCAGGTCATCGCCATCAGGTGCAGGCTCAGCAAGGGGATCACGGCAACGTAGGGCTTGCGCTCCGGCGTCGGGATGACCCAGCCGGAAATGTCGATGGTGCCGTCCTTGATGCGCCGCCACAGCCGCGGCTGCGACTCGACCTCGAAGCTGAAGACACAGCCGCTGCGTTCGGACAGGGCGGCGTAGAAGTCCTTGGTCATGCCCTGGTAGGCACCGGCATCGGCCCCCGCCGGCGCGCTGCTACCGCGCTGGCGCTCGAAGAGCCGCGGGTACTCACCGACGCCGACCCGGTACGGCCCGCAGTCCTCCTGCGTGCTCGCCTGTGCGTGGGCGATGCGCAAATCGACGCCCACGCCAAGCGCAAGCAGCGCCAGCGCCCAGGCATATCGCCGCCGAGCTGTTGGTTTCATTGCCCTCTCCCGCTGGCGAGTATCGCAAGCCGGCGCCCGGCGTGGCACCGCGCGGATTCCCGGACATACCGGCCCAGCCGCCGCGGGCTTCGGCGAGCACGGCTAGGGCGTGGCGCCTTCCGCGTACGCGGCGAGACGGTGCACCTGCTCGCCCAGTACGGCATCGACCGGGCCGGCGAGCTTGTCCAGCCCGGCGTCGGCATTGCCGCTCACGCGATAAGTGAGCTGCAGGATCGTCTTGCCATCCTTGCTCGCGATACCGAAGGTCATGACGGCATTCACGGCCAGGCCCTGCAGCGGCCCGAAGGCGCCGAGCAGGCGCACCGCCTGGTTGCGCGCGACGTAGATCACGCGGCCATGCTCGAACGAGCCGCCGTCCCAGCGCTCGCAGAAGCAGTCGCCTGCCTGCAGGCCCAGGCTCAGGTTGGCCGCCTTGCCCGAAAAGCTGTGCTCGCCGTTCCACCAGCGCTCCGGATGCCCGATGGCGGCGAAGACCTGCTCGGGCGCCGCCTTCACCTCGACACGGTGCGTGATGAGAAATCCCGCGGGCGAGACCTGGCTCGGCTCGGCTCGTGCGGCGCCAGCGAGCACCAGCGCGCTCAGCACCGCGGCGCCCCTCACTCCAACAAGACTCGATCGCCTCATGTCCATGCTCCGATGATCGTTGTGACGGACCGGTAGCTTAGCCCGCGGTCGGCCTCACCGCAGCCGATGAACGCGCGTGCCGGCGCGCTCCGTGCGCTGCGTGACATCGGCCTCGGCGCGCTGCGCCTGGAAGGCCTGGACTTTGGGGAGGCTCAGCTCGATCCAGTCGGCCAGGCCGCGCACGCGCTGGGCGGCACCGCGCCCCAGCGGCGTCAGGCGGTATTCGACATGCGGGGGCACGACGTCGTGGACGATGCGCTGCACCAGCCCGTCGCCCTCCAGCCATTGCAGCGTCTGCGCCAGCATGCGTTCGCTGACGCCCTGCACGGCACGGCGCAGCTCGGCGAAGCGATGCGCGCGCGCCTCCAGCGCCATGAGCACGAGCACACCCCAGCGGCTCGTCACGTGCTTGAGCACGTCGCGCGAGGGGCAGTCGGCAGCGAGCAGGTCGCCGCGGCGGACGCGGCTGGACAGCGTCTGGGCCGCAACCGGCGAGACCGCGGCCTTCGGCTTCCGGGCGGCGGTCTTTACACCTGTTTTCGTACTTACATTCATGTGCGTACTTACAAAAAATAAGTGCAAATCCTAAAGTGAGGCTTCCTCAACCGCAAGCGAAGAGCCCACCATGAGCATTGCCATCACCGGCGCCACCGGCCAACTCGGCCGCCTCGTCATCTCCCAGCTGCTGGCCAAGGTGCCGGCGGACCGGGTCCTTGGCATCGTCCGCTCGCCGTCCAAGGCGGCCGACCTCGGCGTCGCAGCGCGCGCCGCCGATTACGCCCACCCCGAAACCCTGACGGCCGCGTTGGCCGGCGTCGAGACGCTGCTGCTGATCTCATCCAGCGAGATCGGCCAACGCCAGGTGCAGCACCGCAACGTCATCACCGCCGCGAAGGCCGCCGGCGTCGAGCGCATCGTCTACACGAGCCTGCTGCACGCGGACACTTCGGCGCTGAGCCTGGCCGCCGAGCACCTCGACACCGAGACGGCGCTCAAGGCCTCGGGCCTGCCCTACACAATCCTGCGCAACGGCTGGTACAGCGAGAACTACACCGGCGCCATCGCAGGCGCCGTGGCGGCCGGGGCATACATCGGCACGGCGGGCCAAGGCCGCATCTCGGCCGCTGCGCGAGCGGACTACGCCGCGGCCGCCGTGGCCGTGCTCACCACCGTGGGCCACGAGAACAAGACCTACGAGCTTGCTGGCGACGAAGCCTTCACGCTGTCGGACCTCGCCGCGGAGCTGTCCCGCCAGGTGGGCCGCGCGATTCCCTACGACAACCTGCCCGAGGCCGACTACGCCGCCGCACTCGTCGGCTTCGGCCTGCCCGATGGCATTGCCCATGCCATCGCAGGCTGGGGCATCGGCGCATCGAACGGCGCGCTGTTCGAGGACGGCCGCCAGCTCTCGCGCCTGATCGGCCGGCCGACGACGCCGCTCGCCGTCTCGATCGCCCAGGCCCTGCGCTAAGCCTGTCTGGCCAGCCAGCCGCCGACCAGGCCCATGGCCTCGGGCCGGCGGACGAGGTTGCGATGGTTGGTACCGGCGAGGCAGTGCACCTCGACCGGTGCGCCGCTCGCCTGCAGCGCCTGCACCAGCGCCATCGAATGCGCATGCGGCACGCGGTGGTCGTGCTCGGCCAGCAGGACCAGGGTCGGGAACGGCACGGCCGGCGCCGCCGCCAGCGAGTCGAGCGGAGAGCGCAGCAGGAACAGCAGCGGCCGCAGCAAGGGCATGGCGGCCAGCACGGCGCGCAGGCTCTTGGGCGGCGTGATCAGCACGAGGCTGCGTGGCAGGCGGCGCTCGCCGGCCAGCCGCGCCGCCATCTGCATGGCGATGCCGCTGCCGATGCTGCGGCCTGCGACGTGCAGCGCCTCGGGCGCCAGGCCCAGGCGCGCCAGACCCCAGTCGGCGATCGCGAGCGCGTCGGCGACGCAGGCGCGTTCGGAAGGCCAGCCGGTGCTGCCGCCGAGCCCACGGTAATTGAAGGCCAGCAGCGCGCAGTCGTCAGGCAGCCAGCCGCCCAGGTCGCGCGTCCATGCAACCTGCTCGTTGCGCCCGCCGAACCAGAGCAGCAGACGCTGCGGCCTGGCGTCGGCAGGCTGCGTCAGCCAGCCTTCGAGCGTGACGCCGCCCTCGCGCGGCAGCGCCACGGCTTCGGTCAGACGCTGGCCGGCGGCCGGTCCGGGTGGCGCGCGGCGCAGTCGCCAGATGCGGCCGAAGAGAAGTCGCCCCTGCAGAAGGAGCAGCGCGGCGGCGGCGAGCGCGCAGGCAGCCAGTGTCCAGAGGACGAGATTCAGGAGCGGGGCGAAAGGCATCGTGGGAACGGCAAGCAGGCCGCGTGACCATAGCGCCGCGGCATGACAGCCATGTCTCAGCCCAGCGGAAAGCTCGCGGCCCCGCCCTGCCCCGCCTCTCAGCCGAGCGTGACCGGGTCGCTCACGGTTTCGGGCAGGCCATCGGCCGCCTTGCGCCGGCGCTTGGCCTCGTACATGCGCTGGTCGGCCAGCTCGACGAGCACCGGTGCCTCGCACGCTTCGAGCGGGCACAGCGCGCCGCCGATGCTTGCGCGAAGAATCAGCGTGTGGCCGTCGACGATCGCGGGCAGGTCGATCAATGCCTGGTAGCGCTCGATCACGGCCTGCAGCGCCGAGGCCGTGCTCATGGGGGCGAGCACGACGCCGAATTCGTCGCCGCCCAGGCGCGCCACGGTGTCGGTGTCGCGCGCTGCCGAATTCAATCGCCGGGCCAGCTCGATCAGCGCGGCATCACCGACGGCATGGCCGAGTTTGTCGTTGATCTGCTTGAGCCCGTCCATGTCGACGAGCAGCACGGCCACCGGCGGGGCCAGGCGCCCGACCTGCGCGACCGCGTGACGCAGCCGATCCATGAACAGCGCGCGGTTGGCGAGGCCGGTCAGCTCGTCGTGCGTGGCACGGTGGAAGAGATCGTCCTTGCCATAGCGCGTGGCCCAGTACATCGCCGCGGCAACGAGCTTGGACAGCATGCCCAGCGTCCTTGCGTCCTCCTCGCTGAAGCGGCCCGGCAGGCCCGACGACGCCTTGAGCACGCCCACCGTCTCACCCAAGTGCATCAACGGGATCACGACCATGGAGCGCACGCCGACACGGCGGCAGGCATCGAGGTCGACGCGTGGATCGGCTTCGGCGTCTTCGCAGATCAGCGGCTGAGTCAACTCAAGGCTGGTGCCCGAGAGGCTGCCGTTGCGGCGCACGCGAGCACCGAGCTGACTTTGCGCCATGCCGGCCACGGCACGATAGACAAGGTCTTCGCCCTCGGCCAGTTCGATCACGGCGGCATCGGCATCGACCAGTTCGAGCGTGCGATTGACCACCAGTGACATCACACCGGGCAGGTCGAGCCCGAGCTGGGCGACCTCGCTGTGGACGTCGATGATCTTCAGGAGTGCTTCTTGGCTCGGCATCGGCCTGCCCCAACCAACAACCGGCTCCCTGGATCGCTGTGCTGCCGTCTGCTTGCGGCAATCTGATGGTTACAAAGTGTACGCCGACCGCACAAGCGGCACCAGTCGCCCCTATGACGTTCGGGAAACACCTAGCGCGAGCGCAACAGGGCGATGGTGCCGATGCCCAGCAGCGTCATGCCCACGCTGCCGAGCACATGCGTGAAGACCACGGTCAGTGCCGGCACGACGCGGCCCGCCATCAGCTGCGCGACCACCTCGGCCGAGAAGGTCGAGAAGGTCGTCAGTCCGCCAAGGAAACCCGTGATGACGAGCAGCCGCCATTCGGGCGACAACGCCGGATGGTTGGCGAAGAACGCGACGGCCAGGCCGATCAGGTAGCCACCGACCAGGTTGGCAGCCAGGGTGCCGGGCGGCAGCGCCGGATACAGCGCGTTGAGCTGCACGCCGAGCACCCAGCGCAGCAAGGCGCCCAGGGACGCGCCCAGGCTGATGACGAAGATGGAAAGCGGCACGGGGGCATCCTTTCTTGCTTTGGAGAGAAGGACGCAGCACCCACGCGCCCCTCCCGGGACTCCAGCGTAGGCATCATCAGCCGGCGCACCGGCGGTTCGAGGAGGTATGCCATCTCCTGTGCGCGGCGAATGTAGCACGCAGCGCGACCGCGGCGCCCGCTTCCTAGCCTCTAGAAAGAACCGCGGCGGAATATGCGGTGACGCCTTTCAAGCGAGCGGATTCCCGCCGCGCAGCTGCCGCGCCGCGGCGACCATCTCGGCCAGCGCCGCCTCGACCTCGGGCCACTGGCGCGTCTTGAGGCCGCAGTCCGGATTGATCCAGAGCCGGTCGGCCGGGATCACCTCGGCCGCCTTGGCGAGCAGGCGCAGCATCTCGGCGCGGCCGGGCACGCGCGGCGAGTGGATGTCGTAGACGCCCGGGCCGATCTCGTTCGGGTAGCGGAAGGCACCGAAGCCGCGCAGCAGCTCCATGTCCGAGCGGCTCGTCTCGATGGTGATGACGTCGGCGTCCATCGCCGCGATCTCCGGCAGGATGTCGTTGAACTCGGCGTAGCACATGTGCGTGTGGATCTGCGTGTCGTCGCGCACCGGGCTGGCGGCAATGCGGAAGGCCCGCGTCGCCCAGGCCAGATAGGCCGGCCAGTCGGCGCGGCGCAGCGGCAGGCCTTCGCGGATCGCGGGCTCGTCGATCTGGATCACGGCGATGCCGGCGGCCTCCAGGTCGGCGACCTCGTCGCGCACGGCCAGCGCGATCTGCAAGGCCGTGTCGGCGCGCGGCTGGTCGTCGCGCACGAAGGACCATTGCAGAATCGTGATCGGGCCGGTCAGCATGCCTTTCATGGGTAGCGCGGTGAGGCTTTGCGCGTAGCGCGTCCAGTCCACCGTCATCGCGCGCGGCCGCGCCACGTCGCCGAACAGCACGGGCGGCTTGACGCAGCGCGAGCCGTAGGACTGCACCCAGCCGTTGGCCGTGAAGGCGAAGCCGTCGAGCTGTTCGCCGAAGTACTCGACCATGTCGTTGCGCTCGGCCTCGCCGTGCACGAGCACATCCAGCCCGAGCTGCTCCTGCTTGCGCACGGCCTGCTCGATCTCCTGCTGCATCGCCGCCTGGTAGGCCGCGGCGTCGAGTTCGCCGCGACGGAACGCGGCGCGGGCTGCGCGGATCGCGGCGGTCTGCGGGAAGGAGCCGATCGTCGTCGTCGGGAAGGCCGGCAGGCGCAGGCGCGCGCGCTGCTCGGCCTGGCGAGTGGCAAAGGGCGAGCGGCGCTGGTCGGCGTCGGCGGGCAGCGATCCCATTCGCGCGGCGACGTCCGGGCGGCGCACGCGCGGGCTGGCGGCGCGCGCGGCCAGCGCGGCGCGGCTTTCGGCCAGTGCCTCCGCCACTTCGCCGCCATCGCCGCCTTCACCCCGCAAGGCGCGGCGCAGCAGGCGCAGCTCGTCGAGCTTCTCCACCGCGCCGGCCAGCCAGCTGCGCAGCTCGGCGTCCAGCGCGCTGTCCTCGCGCAGGCTGAAGGGCACGTGCAGCAGCGAGCAAGACGGCGCGATCCACAGCCGCCCGCCACGCAACTCGCGCACCGTCGCCAGGACGGCGAGTGCACGGTCGAGGTCGCTGCGCCAGATGTTGCGGCCGTCGACCACGCCGACCGAGAGTTCGCGATCGCGCGGCAGCCGGCGCGCGACTTCGGCGACTTCCTCGGGTGCGCGCACGGCGTCGATGTGCAGTCCCGCCACCGGCAGCGCACAGGCCAGCTCGAGGTTTTCGCGCAGCGGCGCGAAGTAGCTGGCCAGCATCACGTGCTGGTCCACGCCGGCCAGGCGCGCATAGGCCCGCTTCAGCGCGCCCTGCCAGGCCGGCGCGAGGTCGAGGCCGAGGATGGGCTCGTCGAGCTGCACCCAGGTCACGCCGCGCGCGGCCAGGCGCGTCAGCAGTTGCTCGTAGACCGGCAGCAGTTGCTCGAGCAGCGCGAGCCGATCGAAGCCGGCTTCGCGGCTCTTGCCGAGGTACAGGAAGCTCACCGGCCCGAGCAGCGCGACCTTGGGGCTGGCCGGCAAGGCGATGGCCTCGTCGACCTCGGCGAGCAGCGCGTCGGCCTGCAGCGCGAAGGCTGTCGCGCCGTCGAACTCGGGGACGAGGTAGTGATAGTTGGTGTCGAACCACTTGGTCATCTCAAGCGCGGCCTGGCCTTCGCCCGAGACGGCGCCGCAGCCGCAGCCCTCGCCGTGCGTGTGCGCCGCCGTGCCGCGCGCCATTGCGAAATAACGCGTCAGCATCGTTTCCTGCCCGGTGAAGCCGAAGCGCTGCGGCTCGCAGCCGAAGAGCTGGATCAGGTTGGCGACCTGGTCATAGAAGGCGAAATCGCCGACGGTGACATGGTCCAGGCCCGCGGCGAGCTGGTGCTGCCAATGCCGACGACGCAGCGTCGTGGCCTCGGCCTGGAGCGCCTCGGCCGTCGTCTCGCCGCGCCAATGGCTTTCGAGCGCGAACTTCAGCTCGCGCCGGGCGCCGATGCGGGGGAAACCGAGAACATGAGTCTTGATCATGGAAAGTCGCAATATGTTGAGTGTGATTCGCGATGATTCCTGTTTCGCCTCTATGATTCAAACGAAAGTTTCTTCCGATCATTGGCGAATTCATTCATGATCAATCCGCTCGAACTGCGCCACCTGCGCACGCTCGTCGCGTTGCGCGAGGCCGGCAACCTCTCGCGCGCGGCGCAATTGCTCAACCTGACGCAATCGGCGCTGTCGCACCAGCTCAAGGGCCTCGAGGACTATTACGGCGCGGAGCTGTTCGAGCGCAAGAGCAGCCCGCCCGTGTTCGGCGTCGTCGGCCAGCGCCTGCTGCGCCTGGCGGACCTGGTGCTGCCGCAGGTCGACGAGGCGCATCTCGACATGCGCCGGCTCGTCGACGGCTCGGCCGGGCAGCTGCGTATCGCGGTCGAGTGCCACACCTGCTTCGACTGGCTGATGCCCTCGATGGATGCCTTCCGGCAGCGCTGGCCGGAGGTCGAGCTGGATATCGTCTCGGGCTTTCATGCCGATCCGGTCGGCCTGCTGCACCAGGATCGCGCCGAGCTGGCCATCGTCTCCGAGGTCGATGCTGACGAAGGCGGCGTGGCCGTGCACCCGCTGTTCGGCTTCGAGATCGTCGCGCTGCTACCCAAGGGCCATGCGCTGCTGGACAAGCCCTTCCTGTCTGCGACGGACTTCGCCGACCAGACCCTGATCACCTACCCCGTGCCCGACGAGATGCTCGACCTCGTGCGCCAGGTGCTCAAGCCCGCCGGCATCAGCCCGCCGCGGCGCACGAGCGAGCTCACGGTGGCCATGCTGCAGCTCGTCGCCAGCGGTCGCGGCGTGGCCGCCCTGCCGCTGTGGGCCGTCGAAGGCTATCTGGCGCGCGGCTACGTGGCGCGCCAGCGCATCGGCGAGCACGGCCTGACCGGCGAGCTCTACGCCGTCAGCACGGCGCGCCTCGCGGCCAAACCCTTCCTGGCCGATTTCGTGCGCATCATGCGCGAGACCTCGCTGCTGAACCTGCCTGGTGTGAGCCTGCTCTGAGTGCGCTTGGCGCACTCAAACCTTCGGGCAAGCCCTGTCAGACACCGCTGCTGGTCAGCCGAACAGGAGGGTTAGCACCCATCCGCGAATTGCCGCGCTGCCGCATAGACTCAAGCCGGCATGCGACGAGCCGGCAATCGTCGCTGGACCGGCCTGGGGCCGGATGTGCTCGGATCGCTCCCGTGCGAGGGTCTCGGAGCTTCAGGAGGAGCGATGGCTTCGTATGCAATGTCGATGTTTCTCGATTCGGAACTCGGCGCGGAGACCGAACTGCCGCACGCCGGCACCGCGCTGGAGCACCCGCTGGTGTTCGACCGGGTCGCGCGCGAGCTGCGCGAACTGGCCGCGCAGGGACGGCTCGAGATCACGCATGAACACCAGAACGGGCAGGCCGATGGCCTGATCGACCAGTTGCGCTTCCGGCGCCTGCACTGATCGGCGCAGGCCGGTCAGCGCGTCAGCGGACCGGCACGCACCTGGTTGCGGCCGCCACGCTTCGCGTCGTAGAGCGCTTCGTCGGCGCGCGCGTACGCGTCGCTGAAGCCGCCGTTCCGCGCGGTCCAGCTGACGCCGAAGCTGGCCGTCACGGTGTCGGGCAGGCATTCGAACGGCCGGGCGGCGATGGCTTGGCGCATGTGCTCGGCCAGCGTCAGCGCCTCGCCGAACTCCAGGCCTGGCAACAGAATCGAGAACTCCTCGCCGCCAACGCGACCGATCTCCGTGTTGGCCGGCAGCGCGTCGCGCAATCGGCGCACGACTTCGCAGATCACCGCGTCGCCGGCGGGGTGGCCGTAGCTGTCGTTGATGCGCTTGAAGAAGTCGATGTCGAGCACGACCAGCGCCAGCGGCACGTCGGCCAAATGCGAACTCGCGCGATCGAAGATGGCGCCGCGATTCAGCGCGCCCGTGAGCGAATCGTGCTTGGCCTTGTACTCGAGCTGCGCCGCGAGGCTGTGCAGCTCGTCGTTCAGGATGTTGAGCTCGCGCTCCTCGCGGTCGCTGCGGCGGATCAGTCGGCGGCTCTCGCGCATCAGGCGCTCGAAATGCTCGATCAGCTCGCCCAGCGCCTCGCGGTACTGCGGGGCCGGCAGGTCGACGGCGTCGCGCGCGCGCCGGGCGCGCTCCAGCGCACCGGCCTCCTGCTCGAAGAGGTCAGGCGCGGCCAGGGGCGGTGCCTCAGGAGTCGATGGCATCGAGCCGGATCTCCATATTGTTGAAGTCAGCGGCCAGCTCCTCGCCGAACTCGCGGATCGTCTCGTCCTCGGCGTCGTGCTGCCAGTGCAGCACCACGCGGCGACCCGAGGCGGCGGCCTTGTCGAGCAGGTCGAACACCGTGAACAGCATCTTGGTGCTGGAGCTGTTGAAGTAGGTCAGCGCCACGTGCAGGGTCAGCGTGCGGTCCTGGTCGGGCAGCGCGAGGAACTCGCGCAGCGAGGCGATGACGGGGCCGAAAAAGGCGGCGGCGTTCTCGGGAAACGATTCACCGCGCAGGAACAGCTCGTGCGTGTCGAAGCGGAACTCGACTTCGGGGGAGCTGGCGGTGGCCGGGATGTGGAGGGGATTCATGGCTGGGCCTCTGTGTTCTGTCTCTGGGCGGGCTTAGATGGTGGTCTTGAGGAAGAACATGGCCGTGCCCTGGTCCTCGGTGCCCTCGAAGTCGAATTCGAGCGGCTCGCTGGCGTCGCGCGCCATCGTCAGGAAGCCCAGTCCTGCGCCCTTGCTGTCTTCGGGTGTTTCGTTGCGCAGCGATTCGCGGTAGCTGGCCTTGATCTCGTCGAGCGTCATGGTGCGCAGCGTCTCGAGGCGTTCGCGCAGTGCATCGGCCACGTCGACCACGACGGGATTGGCGCACAGCAGGTAATAGCGCCCGGTCTCGTCCACGCCGATGCACACCGAGCCGTGGCGCAGCTCGTTCTGATCCTGCTCGGGCGGCGTGAGCGTGTCGGCCGAGTAATGGATGATGTTCTGCGCCATCTCGACGAAGGACGAGAACAGCTTGCGCCGCGTCGGGCCGGCCGTGCCGGACTGCTCCAGCCGCAGGCGCACAGCCTCGGACATGGCAGTGATGATGTTCTGCGAGAAGTACCCGACGTAATAGAAGATCACGTTCTTCTGTCGTGCGAATTCGCAGAACTCGCGGTACTGGCCGTAGTGGTCGTTTGGTTTCATCTCAGTCATTCATGGAGAGCGTTTCGCTGGCGCGGTAGTCGGGCGCGCCGAGCCGGTTCATTGCTGCCGGAATCCGAACAGCGTGACGTCGTCGCGGCGGAACTGGCCGCCTTGGTATTCGGCCAGCTCCTTCATCAGCGCCGCGCCGAGCTCGCGCATCGGCATATCCTGATGCCGCAGCAGCGCTTCGCGCACGCGGCGCTTGCCGAAGGCGATGTTCTTGGGGCCGCCGACCTGATCGATCAGGCCGTCGGTGCAGGTGAGCAGCAGCGTGCCGGGACGCAGCGTGAACTCTCGCGAGGTCCAGCGCGCATCCATCGGCGTATCCAGATAGCCCAGGCCGAGGCGATCGGCATCGATGATCTCGACGCCTGCCTGGCCCGGGTCGACGCGCAGCAGCGGCGTGCGCGCACCGGCGTAGCGCAGCGTGCTGGAAGCGGCGTCAAACCACAGGAAGGCGGCATCGAGCCCGTCGTTCGAAGCCGCGGCGGCGCCGTCCAGCTGGCCAAGCGCCGCCTTCAGGTTGCGGCTGACCTCGCCCATCAGCTGCGCCGGGTCACGCGGGCCGAAGCGCTGGAGTGCCTGCGTCACCGCCGAGTTGGCGATCAAGGTCAGGAAGGCACCCGGCACGCCGTGCCCGGTGCAGTCGGCCACGGCGGCGAACCAGCCGTCCTCGTATTCGATGAATTGATAGAAGTCGCCGCCGACGGTGTCGCGCGGCTCCCAGATCAGGCAGGCGTCGCCCAGGCGGCGTGCCAGCGCGAGTTCGGAAACGCTCAGCATCGAACGCTGGATCACGCTCGCGTAGTCGATGCTCTGCATGATGTGGCGATTGCGCTCGGCCTGCAGCTCGGCGATGACGCGCATCAGGTCCAGGCCGTAGCCGATGCCCTTGAACTGGCCCTGCTCAACGACGAGAAAACCGTCCGCCAGCGCTTTCTCGCCGGACTCGACCGTCATCAGCGCGAGTTGCTCGATCGTGACGCCGGCGTCGACGATCAGCGGCTCCTTGTCCATGAAGGCAATGCAGCTCTTCTTCTCGAACAGCTCCTTGTAGAAGGGCTTGGAGATCTGCGAGAGGAACAGCGCGCGGTTGATCAGGCCGATCGGGCGGCCCTCCTCGAGCACGGGCAGGCTGCCCAGCTCGCGATGGCGGGCAAAGATTTCGTAGACCGCAGCGTTGTTCTGCTCCGGCGAAATCGCGACGCAGGCCACGGCGAGGTCGCCGGCGGTGGGCTGCGTGAAGTGCGATTGCGGCCGGCGGTTGGCCGAGGCGCGGTTCTCGAGGCTCGTTGTGGTCATGTCGCTGCTGGTCGTTGGATCACCAAGAGCGTGCAGCGTAGGAGCACATCATGCAGGCCGCGTGACAGTTCGATGAAATAGACGCCTGCCAGACCGTATTCGTGAACCGTTCACGAAAGTTTTTCGCCCCGTCGTTGCAACAAGACGTGCAGGCGGCGTCCAGCGCCGACCGGCTGCGTCCTCAGCTGGCGACCAGCCCGTTGCGGATCGCGTAGACCGTCAGCTCGGAGTTGTTGGCCAAGGCCAGCTTTTCGAGCACCCGGGCGCGATAGACACTGACGGTCTTGGGGCTGAGCATCAGTTCCTCGGCAATGTCGGACAGGCGCTTGCCGGACGCGATCATGACGAGCGTCTGCAGCTCGCGATCGGACAGCTTGTGATGCGCCTGCTCGGGCGCCGGCGTGGTCAGGCTCTCGACCAGCATCTGGGCGATCTCGGGCGTCACGTACTTGCGGCCCTGCGCCACCGTCCGCACCGCCTGCACGAGCAGGGCCGGGTCGCCGCCCTTGTTGACGTAGCCGAAGGCGCCGGCGCGCAGCGCCCGGATCGCATACTGGTCTTCCGGGTACATCGAGACCACGAGCGTGCGCACATTGGCGCCCTCGTCCTTCAGCACGTGCAGCACGTCGAGGCCCGAGCGGCCCGGCAGGTTGATGTCGAGCACCAGCACGTCGCAAGGCTTGTCCGGGCCGAGCTTGTGCAGCAGCGTGCGCAGCTCGCCGTAGTCGGCCGCTTCGCCGACGATCTCGATGTCGCCGCCGTCGCTGAGCGTGTCGCGTACACCGCGGCGGATCAGCGCATGGTCGTCGCAGAGGATGACCTTGATCATTCCTCGAGCTCCGGCGCGGCCGCACCCAGCGGCACCGTCAGTATCAAGCTCAAACCCTGCGCGCTGCTCAGATCCACCCATCCCCCCACTGTGGCCGCGCGCTCCTGCAAGCCGCGGATGCCGAAGGACTGCGCCTTGGCCAGGTCGGCCGGCGTCAGTCCGCGGCCATTGTCCCTGACTTCCAGGGTCAGCACGCCCGAGTCGATGCTCACGTCCACGTCGACCTGGGAGGCCTGCGCATGCTTGGCGACGTTGGTCAGCGCCTCCTGGGCCGTCCGGAAGGCCGCGAGCGGCACGCCCGGCGGGAGCTCCATGTGCTCGTGGCTGGCGCGCACGAGGCAGACGATGCCCGTGCGGCGCTCGAACCCCGCCGCCAGCCACTGCACCGCCGGCACCAGCCCTTGCTCGAGGATGGCCGGACGCAGGTTGTGCATGATGCGCTGGCTCGCATCGATGGCCAGGGTGACCGTCTCCAGCGCCGCCACGGCGCGCTGGCGCACGCCGGCGTCGGCGGCATGGCGCTCGATCCAGGCGAGGTCGAACTTCAGCGCCGTGAGCGAGCCGCCGACGTCGTCGTGAATCTCCCGGGCGATGCTGCTGCGCTCGCGCTCGATGCTGGTCTGCAGGTGGCCGGCCAGTTCGTGCAGCGCCTGCTTGGACTGGCGCAGCTCGGCGTCCGAGCGCTGGCGCGCACTGCGCGCCTCGGCCGCGTCGATCGCGTGCAAAAGCGCCGGCGCCAGGCGCGACAGATTGCCCTTGAGCACGTAGTCCGCCGCGCCAACGCGCATGGCCGCCACCGCCTTGTCCTCGCCGATCTGGCCCGAGACCAGCAGCATGGGCACGTAGACGCCCTGCCCGCGCATCATCTCCAGCACCGTCAGGCCGTCGAAGCCGGGCAGGCGGAAGTCCGACAGCACCGCATCCCAGCGCCGCCCGGCGGCATGCGCGGCCAGCGCCCGCTCGACCTCCTCGCGCCGCTCGACCCGCTCGATGACCACGTCCAGCCCGGCCCGGCGCAGCTCGGCCGCGACCAGGGCGTGATCAGGCTCCGAGTCCTCGACATGAAGCAGGCGCAGGCTACGCTCGGCAGGGTTGACGGCAGTGGCGTTCATGGGAGGCGAGTATCGGGCCGCCGGGGTGGCCCGGGCGCGCTGCGTGATCCTTCACGCAAAGCCGGCCGATTTGCTTGCAACAGGGCGCTGAGGGCGTCTTAGCAACACTCGGTGACATTTGCCTGGTTTATAACGCGGACTTTAGCGAAACCGCTTTTCACGCCGGCGCCCAAACTGCTCCTCAGGAGCTTTGAAATTGGATCGACAGTCGAAGCGAATTTGCCGAAGATCAGTACTTGCAAGCCATTGTTGTGTTTGCAGAGCGTCGATTTCGCCAAAAACAGGCGAAATCGGGCTGAACAATAACTGGAGTGCGTTGGCTGATGGATGAATCGATCGAAGCGCCGGACACCGACGGCATGCACCCGCTGCTTGCCGCGGCGGAGCTGCAGGACCATCTGATGACGGTCACGAACGATCTGGAACGCCTGCAGCGCCTGCTGGACGATGCCGGAGAGACGCTTTCCGCGCATTTTTTCAGCGCTTCCACACATATTTCCAACCTCGCCAAGGCTGCCGAGGCCTTGTCTCCGGCAGACAATGCGGCTTTGCTCCTCGTCATGAAGGACATCGCAGGCGCCGTCACGGCCCTGCAATTCCAGGACATGGCGACCCAATTGATCGCCCATACCAGCCAGCGCCTGCGCAACTGCATGGACCAACTCGCCCTGGACACCTTTGGCGACGACGAGGACGGCATGGCCGTCGTCGAAGTCGCGCCGCTGAGGCCCAACCCCGTCACGCAGGACGAGATGGATGCTGGGTCGATCGAGCTTTTCTGATTTCCCGGCAGTAACCACAACCCCAAAACCACCAGCCAGAGTTTTCCCCGGAGATGACGATGCATTCAATCCTTGCAGTTGACGATTCCGCGTCGATGCGCCAGATGGTTTCCTTCACGCTCAAGAATGCGGGTTTCAACGTGGTGGAGGCGGTGGACGGGCAGGACGCCTGGGAAAAGTCCTCGACGCGCGACTTCGACCTGGTGCTGACCGACCAGAACATGCCGCGCATGGATGGCATCAGCCTGACCAAGAAGCTGCGCGACAACCCGAAATTCAAGACGACGCCGATCCTGATCCTCACGACGGAGTCGAGCGACCAGATGAAGCAGGCCGGCCGCGCCGCGGGCGCCACGGGCTGGCTCGTCAAACCTTTCGATCCCGCCAAGCTGATCGAAGTCATTGGTAAAGTCATCCGTTGAACCTGGTCGTTAGCAGACCCCTAGCAGATTGATACGGAGCCAGAGAAATGGCAGAGACCTCTTCCGAGGCTAGTAGCGCCGCCGGCATTGACCTGAGCCAGTTCTATCAGGTCTTCTTCGAGGAAGCCGGTGAGAACCTCGACCAGATGGAGCAGTTGCTGCTCAACCTGAACATCGAGACGGCGGACGACGAGGAGCTGAACGCGATCTTCCGCTGCGCGCACTCGATCAAGGGTGGCGCGGCGACCTTCGGCTTTTCCGACGTCGCCGAGCTGACCCACCAGATGGAGACGCTGCTCGACAAGCTGCGCCGCCACGAACTCAAGCCGACGACGCAGATGGTCGACGTGCTGCTGCAGTCGGGCGATGCGCTGCGCGGCCAGCTCGCGCGCCACCAGGGCGTGAGCACGGAAATCGTCGAGACGAGCCAGCTCGTCGCCAACGTCAAGGTGCTGTGCGAAGGCGGCGTGGTCGCCAACATGGCCGCACCGCCGCCGCCTGCAGCCGCTCCGGCGCCTGCGGCCGCGGCGCCGGCCGTCGTGCACAAGACCTCGGCACGCCTGCTCGAGCTGCAGGTCGGCCCGCTGCCCGATCCGGCCGTGGCCGACAACCTCGTCGATCTCTTCAAGGAGATCACCGACCTCGGCACGATCGAGCCGCTCGACGCCGGCATGGCCGCCGACGGCATCCGCCGCTTCAAGGTCCTGACGAGCTCCGCCGACAGCGAGCTGCTCGACCTCTTCACCTTCCACGTGGCGCGCGAGCAGGTCAAGCTCCTGCCTTTCGGCCCCGGCTACGGCTTCCACGACGACGCGCCGGGCGCGCCGCCCAAGGAAGATCCGCCCGATCCGGGCTACGGCTTCTTCGACGACGCGCCGGGCATGCCCGCGCAGGCCGCGGCCGAGGTCAAGGTCGTCGAGACGCAGGCCGTCGCCGCGCCCAAGCCCGCTGCCGGTGCTGCCCCCAAGGCCGAAGGCAAGCCGGCCGCCGCCGCCGACCAGTCGACGCTGCGCGTCTCGATCGAAAAGGTCGACCAGCTCATCAACCTCGTCGGCGAGCTCGTCATCACGCAGGCCATGCTGGCGCAGAACAGCCGCGGCCTGGAGCCCGCCATCCTGCAGCAGCTGTCGTCCGGCCTGGCCGACCTGGAGCGCAACACGCGCGACCTGCAGGAATCGGTCATGTCGATCCGCATGATTCCGATGTCGGTCGTGTTCAACCGCTTCCCGCGCATGCTGCGCGACCTCGCCGCCAAGCTCGGCAAGAAGGTCGAGCTGGTCACGCAGGGTGAAGCCACCGAGCTCGACAAGAGCCTGGTCGAGAAGATCACCGATCCGCTGACCCACCTCGTGCGCAACAGCTGCGACCACGGCATCGAGACGCCGGACGAGCGCGCCGCCAAGGGCAAGCCCGAGCACGGCACGATCACGCTCGTCGCCTCGCACCAGGGCGGCTCCATCGTCATCGAGGTGCGCGACGACGGCCGCGGCCTGAACCGCGAGAAGCTCATCAAGAAGGCGCGCGAGAAAGGCATCGACGCGCCGGACGGCATGAGCGACTCCGAGGTCTGGAACCTGATCTTCGCGCCCGGCTTCTCCACCGCCGAGCAGGTCACCGACGTGTCCGGCCGCGGTGTCGGCATGGACGTGGTCAAGAAGAACATCACCTCGCTGGGCGGCACGGTCGAGATCGACTCGGCCGAAGGCTACGGCATGAAGGTCTCGGTGCGCCTGCCGCTGACGCTGGCCATCATGGACGGCATGAGCGTGGGCGTCGGCGAAGAGGTCTACATCCTGCCGCTGTCCTCGGTCGTCGAGTCCTTCCAGGTCGAGTCCACCACGATCAAGACCGTCGCCGGCTCGGGCCGCGTCGTCGAGGTCCGTGATGAATACATGCCGGTGATCTCGCTCGAGCAGATCTTCGACGTGCCGCGCTTCGACTTCGAGCACGCCAGCGGCATCATGGTCGTCGTCGAGGCCGAAGGCGGTCGCGTCGCGCTGCTCGTCGACGAACTCCTCGGCCAGCAGCAGGTGGTCGTCAAGAACCTCGAAGCCAATTACCGCAAGGTCAACGACGTGTCCGGCGCAACCATCATGGGCGACGGCCGTGTGGCCCTGATTCTCGACATCGGCAGCCTCGTGCGCCGGTCCCGCCACTGAAGTCCAAAGATCCAAAGAGGCCCGTCATGAGCACATCCAACGTTCCGGCCCTCCGTCCCGAGGGAGCCATCACCATCAAGAGCAGCGGCGCGCTGACCAGCGGCGGCGGCGAGTACCTGACCTTCCGCCTCGGCGCCGAGGAATACGGCATCGACATCCTCAAGGTCCAGGAAATCCGCTCCTACGAGGCGCCCACGCGCATCGCCAACGCGCCTGAATTCATCAAGGGCGTCGTCAACCTGCGCGGCGTCATCGTCCCCATCGTCGACCTGCGCCTCAAGCTCGGCTGCCCCACGGCCGAGTACAACAGCTTCACGGTCGTGATCGTGCTGAACGTGAAGAACCGCGTCGTCGGCGCCGTCGTGGACTCCGTGTCCGACGTGCTGCAGCTCGCGCCCGAGGCCATCCGCCCCGCGCCCGAACTGAGTTCCAGCACCGTCGACACGAGCTTCATCACCGGCATCGGCTCGGTCGCCGAACGCATGCTGATCCTGATGGACATCGAAGGCCTGATGAGCAGCGCCGACATGGGCCTGATGGAAGCCGCCGCCATGGCGGCCTGAGCGCCCGAGCCCGGACCGCCGTCCCGTTTCCGATAGCCCGCGGCGGTTGAGCGCGCCAAGGCGCCGCCGTCCGAGGGTCATAACGAGAACCTTCAACGGAGACGCGCCGTGGCCCTTGCTCGCCCATCGACCGAACCTTCCATCGCGCGCCGGGTCTCGCTGATCGGCGCGATCGCCATCACGGGCATCCTGCTCGTGGTCAGCATCGTCGTCAGCGCCCTCCTCGGCCGCGACGCCCAGCGCAGCACCCAGACCTGGGTCAGCGACAAGACGCAGTCTCTCGTCGACTCGATCGACGCCATGGACGGCACCGCACGCCAGCTCGTCCAGCGCAACTTCGGCGCCTTCCGCGCCTCGTTCAGCGGCGACTTCAAGCTCGACGAAGCCTCCGGCACGCTCAGCGACGGCGGCACCGCGCTCAACGGCAACTTCACCCAGGTCGACCGCTTCAGCCAGGCCACCGGCGGCGTCGCCACCGTCTTCGCCGCCAAGGGCGACGACTTCCAGCGCATCACGACCTCGCTCAAGAATACCGAGGGCGCGCGCGCCATGGGCACGCTGCTCGGCAAGCAGCATCCGGCCTACGCCGAACTGATCGCCGGCCATCCCTACGAGGGCCGCGCCGTGCTGTTCGGCCACCCGTACATGACGCGCTACGAGCCGATCCGCGACGCCGGCGGCAAGCTCGTCGGCCTGCTCTTCATCGGCTTCGACCTCGACGCCTTCGAGAACGCCGTCGCGCACATGGCCGACAGCGCGCATTTCTTCGCCCATGGCGGCGCCTATATCGTCTCGATCGGCAAGGACCCGTCCAAGGCCGTTTTCATCGCCCACCCGACGGCACGCGGCAAGCTCGTTGCCGACGTCGCCGCCGGCTTCGAGAAGACGCTGGCGGCGGTCCAGGGCGACAGCGCCACGATCGAGCACGTGCCCGAAGTACTCGGCACCGGCGCGGCCGACGCCTTCGCCGTGATGCGCCGCAGCAGCAAGACCGGCAACTGGGTCGTGGCGCAGGTCTCGGAGTCCGAGTCACTGGCGGCCAAGCACCACACGCTCACGGTCTACTGGAGCCTCGTCATCGTCGGCATCGCCCTGCTCGTGGCCGGCCTGCACTGGATGATGCGGCGCTGGGTTGCCGAGCCGCTCGCGGCGCTCACCGCGCAGATCGGCGAGATCACCGAGGGCGACCTCACCCACTCCGTGCACAGCAGCCAGCGCGACGAGATCGGCCGCCTGATCGAGCAGGCCGAGACCATGCGCACGCGCCTGGCCGAAGCCATCGGCACGGTGCGGCACTCGGTCGAATCCATCGGCACGGCCAGCAGCGAGATCGCCACCGGCAATCAGGATCTCTCGCAGCGCACCGAGCACACGGCGTCCAACCTGCAGAGCGTCGCGGGCGCGCTGTCGCAGCTGACCGGCACGGTCGGGCAGACGGCCGAATCGGCGCGCACGGCCAACCAGCTCGTCGCGGCGGCGGCCGAGGCCGCCGAACGCGGCGGCGCGGTCGTCGGCCAGGTCGTGTCGACCATGGACGAGATCAACACGAGCTCCAAGCGCATCAACGACATCATCGGCGTCATCGACGGCATCGCCTTCCAGACGAACATCCTCGCGCTCAACGCCGCGGTCGAAGCCGCTCGCGCCGGCGAACAGGGCCGCGGCTTCGCGGTCGTCGCGGGCGAGGTGCGCAGCCTCGCGCAGCGCAGCGCCGAAGCCGCCAAGGAGATCAAGGCACTCATCGGCGCCAGCGTGGACCGCGTCCAGGCCGGCACCACGCTCGTGCAGGAAGCCGGCGCCTCCATGCACGACATCGTCTCCGGCGTCCAGCGCGTGCAGGACATCATCGGCGAGATCTCCTCGGCCGCCAGCGAGCAGAGCCAAGGCGTGACGCAGGTGAACCAGTCGGTCACCCAGCTCGACCAGATGACGCAGCAGAACGCCGCGCTCGTGGAGCAGTCCGCCGCCGCCGCGGAGAGCCTGCGCGAGCAGGCCCAGCGCCTGCAGCAGGCCGTGGCGGTGTTCCGCACGGCGCAGCACCGCTGAACGCCACGCGGCGCGAGGTCCGCGCTATTCCTGGCTCGCTTCCCTGAGCGTCTGCGCCACGGGCCGCTGCAGCACGCTGCGCAGGCCCCACCAGCCGGCCGCCAGGGCCAGCAGCGCGCCGATGGCGGCGCAGGCCAGCGGCACCCAGGGCCGCGCTGTCCATTCGAACTCGAAGACGCGCCGCGCCAGGATGGCGCTGAGAATCTCGGCCGCCACGCCTGCCAGCAGGCCGGCCAGCGCGCCGACACCGAGCAGCTCGACGCGCTGCACCTGTGCCAGCAGCTGGCGCCCGGCGCCGAAGGCACGCATCAGCGCGAACTCGCGCGTGCGCGCCTCGCGCGTGCTGCCCACCGCCGCGAGCAGCACGACGAGCCCCGACGCCAGCGCAAAGCCGAACAGGCATTGCACGGCCTTGATGACCTGGTCGAGCACCGCCTGCACCTGCGCCAGCTGGGCCGAGACATCGATGACGGTGAGGTTGGGGAACTCGTGCGCGATGGTCTTGTCGAGGCCACTCGGCGGATTGCGGTAGGCCGCGATGTAGCTCAGCGGCAGGTCCGCCATCTCGGCGCGTGGGAACAGCACGAAGAAGTTGACGCGCATCGAGGCCCAGTCGACCTTGCGCAGGCTCGTGATCGGCGCTTCAACAATCACGCCGCCGATGTCGAAGCGCAGCTTGTCGCCCATGTGCAGATCGAGCGTCTTGGCCAGGCCGGCCTCGACGCTGAGCCCGTCGCCGTGGCCATCGGCGCCCAGCCATTCGCCGGCCGTGACCTGGTTGTGCTGGGGCAGCGTGGCGCTGTGGCTCAAGTTGAACTCGCGCTCGACCAGGCGCTTGGCCTGCTCGTCGTGATAACGGCCTGCATCGACGGCAGCACCGTTGATGGCGACGAGCCGGCCACGGATCATCGGATACCAGTCGTAATGCGTGAGCCCCGCCGTGGCGAGGCGCGCGCGGAACGGCTCGGCCTGGTCGGGCTGCAGGTTGATGACGAAGCGATCCGGCGCGTCGACCGGCGTGGCGCGGCGCCAGCCGTCGATCAGGTCGGTGCGCAAGAGCACGAGCAGCGCGAGCGCCAGCAGGCCCACGGCCAGCGCCGAGACCTGCACCACCGCGAAGGCCGGCCGCGCGCCGACCTGTCGCGTCGCGATGAGCAGCCAGCGCGGTGCGGTCGCCTGCGGCACGAGGCGGCGCAGAAGCCACACCGCGCCCCAACCGACCGCCGCGAAGACGAGCAGCGCCGCGCCGAAGCCGCCGGCGGCGATCAGGCCCAGCCGCAGTCCGCCCGCCAGCAGGAGCAGCAGCGCAAAGAAGCCACCCACGCCTGCACCCAGCACCAGCAGCGCGCCCAGGCGCGGCGGGCCGAGCTCGCGACGGATCACGCGCAGCGCCGGCACACGCGCGAGCTGCAGGACGGGCGCGAGCCCGAAGCCCAGCAGCAGCGTCGCGCCGAGCGCCAGGCCCGGCAGCGCCGACATGAAGTCCGGCGGCGGCAGTTCGACTTCGATCAGCCGCGCCAGCAGAGCGACAAAACCGAAGTGCAGCGCGAAGCCGGCGAGCAAGCCGGCGGCCGACGCCAGCACGCCAGCCAGCGCAAGCTCCACCGCGTACATCCGCGCAATGCGGGACTGGCTTTCGCCGAAGACGCGCAGCATCGCGCAGGCATCGAGCTGGCGCACCGCGAAGTCGCGTGCCGCCAGCGCCACGGCCACCGCCGCGAGCAGCGCCGCCAGCAGTGCGACGAGGCGCAGGAACTGGGCCGCACGGTCCATGGTCTGGCGCATCTCGGGCCGGCCGCTTTCGAGCGATTCCATGCGCAGGCCGCGCCAGTGCTTCGCGTCGATCGCCGCCTGCGCCGACGCCACGAAGGACTTGAGCGCCTCGGCCTGGTTCGGCCCCGCCGCAACCGCGAGGCGCCAGGTCACGCGGCTGGCCGGCTGGATCAGGTGCGTGGCCGGCAGGTCCGCGCTGTTGAGCATGACGCGCGGGGCAAAGCTCATGAAGCCGGCACCGCGGTCCGGCTCGTTGGCGATGACGCCGGCAATCTTCAGGCTCGCATCACCGAGCCACAGCGCTTGGCCGACGTGCAGGCCGAGCGCGTCGAGGACGACCCCATCCGCCCAGACCGAGCCCGGGGCCGGCGCGCCGACAGCGCGCCCGTCGGCCAGCTGCAGGCGGCCGCGCAGCGGGTAGGCGTCGCCGACCGCCTTGGCCGTGACCAGGCGCACCGCGCCGCCGAGCTCGTCGGGCGCCCGCGCCATGCTGGCGAAGGCCGCCGTGCGCACAGATTGAAGGTGCGCGCCATCGGCCAGCTCGACCAGCGGCGCCGGCGTCGGCTGGTCGCTCGCGATGACGGCATCGCCACCGAGCAACTGGGCGGCGTCGCGGCGCAGGCCGGCATCGATGCGATCAGCCAGGAAGCTCACCGCGCACAGCGCCGCCACGGCCAGGGCCACCGCCAGCATCAGCAGGCGCAGCTCGCCCGCACGCACGTCGCGCCGGAACTGCTGCCAACCCAGCCTCAGGACGCCCGGCGGGCGCGCGGCCTCGGTGGCGGGCGCAAGCGCATCGGCGGTTTGTGTGGAGTCCGTCATGCGGGCACTTTAACCCTGCCACACGACAGGCCCGCGCTGCCTTACAGTCCCGGACTGCGCCGCTGGCGCCCACTCCTTCGCGCCCTCCTGCCCGGCTGAGCGATGCAATACCTGCCTTCGAGCTACGCCCCCTTTCTCGTCCTCGCCTCCCTGCTGATCGCCACGCTGGCCTCCTATGTGGCACTGGACCTGACGCGCCGCGTGCGCTCGTCCGACGCCGCCGTCGCGCGCAGCTGGTGGTTCGGCGGATCGATGGCCATGGGCACCGGCATCTGGGCCATGCATTTCGTCGGCATGTTCGCCTTCGAGCTGCCCATCGAACTCGGCTATCGCACCACCGCCACCGTGCTCTCCTGGATCGCGGCCGTCGGCGTCTCGGCCGTTGCGCTCGGTCTGGCCACCCGCGGCTCGCTGACCGTCGGCCGGCTGATCGGCGGCGCCGCGGTCATGGGTGGCGGCATTTGCGCCATGCACTACCTCGGCATGGCCGCGCTCGACATGTCGCCGGCGATCGACTGGAACTGGTGGCTGGTGGCCGCCTCGGTGCTGATCGCCGTCGGCGCCTCGGCCGCGGCCCTGCTGATCTTCTTCTGGCTGCGCCGCGTCGGCCAGCATGTCTTCGGCTACCAGCTCGCTGCAGCCACGGTCATGGGCATCGCGATCTGCGCCATGCACTACACCGGCATGGCGGCGGCGCGCTTCCCGGTCGGCGCGATCTGCCGCAGCGCCGACGCGCTCGCCGGCGACGAGCTCGGCGGCGTCGTCATCCTCGCGTCCCTGCTGCTGCTGAGCATGACGCTGTTCACCTCCACGCTCGACGCCCGCGCGCAGAGCCGCACTTCGCAGCTCGCCGCGTCGCTGCGCACGGCGAACACGGAGCTGCAGTCGGCCAACGAGGAGCTGCAGCGCCGCGCCTTCCTCGACCCGCTGACCAGCCTGCCCAACCGCCTGCTGTTCGAGGATCGCCTCGAACACGCCCTGGCCCGTTGCGCGCGGCAGGACGACGGGCGCGGCTCGCCGCTGCGCGCGCGCGAACACCTGGCCGTGATGTGCATCGACCTGGACGGCTTCAAGCCCGTCAACGACTCGCTGGGCCACGCCGCCGGCGACCAGGTCCTGCGCGAGCTGGCCCAGCGCATGGCGAAGGTCGCGCGCGAGCGCGACACCGTGGCCCGTGTGGGCGGCGACGAATTCGTCATGCTCGTCGAAGACCTGCCCGATGGCACCGACGCCATCGCGCTCGCGCAGCGCATGATCGACGCGCTCGAAGTGCCCGTCGTGCTGGACGGCCAGGCCCTGCACATCTCGGCGTCCATCGGCATTGCGCTCTACCCCGAGCACGGCGCCGACAAGCTCGTCGCGCACGCCGACGCGGCCATGTACGCCGCCAAGCGAGCCGGCGGCAAGACCTACGCCGTGTTCGAAAGCCATATGGACGCGCGGGCCTCGGAGCAGCTCAGCCTGCGCAGCGACCTGAGCCGCGCGCTCGCCGACGGCCAGCTCGAACTGCACTACCAGCCCAAGTTCGACAGCCGGCGCGGCAGCCTGCGCGGCGTCGAGGCGCTGATGCGCTGGCGCCACCCGGCGCGCGGCATGGTCGCGCCCGACCTGTTCATCCCGGTGGCAGAACGCTTCGGCATGATCACCGAGCTCGGCAACTGGGTCATCGACGAAGCCTGCCGCCAGATGCAGGCCTGGGACGCTGTCGGACTGCGCATGAGCGTGGCGATCAACCTCTCGGTCCATCAGTTGCGCCAGCCCGACCTCGTCGACCGCGTGCGCGCCGCGCTGCAGCGCTGCGGCATCGGGCCCGAGCGCCTGCTCTGCGAGATCACGGAGTCCGTGGCGATGGAGGACACGCGCACCACGCAGCGCACCTTCGAAGGCCTGCGCGCCATCGGCGTCTACCTCTCGATCGACGACTTCGGCACGGGCTACTCGAGCCTGGCCTACCTGCGCCAGATGCCGGCGCAGCAGCTCAAGATCGACCGCAGCTTCGTGCGTGACCTCGCCGCCAGCGCCGATGCGCGCGCCGTGGTCGACGCCGTCATCAAGCTCGCCCACGGCCTGAACCTCAGCGTCGTCGCCGAGGGCGTGGAGACCGACGCCCAGCGCGACATCCTGCTCGAACTCGGCTGCAACGAGCTGCAGGGCTTCCTGTTCGCGCGGCCCATGCCGCCGGACGTTCTCGTCGCCTGGGCCGAAGGCCAGCGGCCCGATGGCGCCGCGGGCTTCTCGCCCTCGGTGTTCCGCGAGCGCTGAGCGCCGCGGCGGCCTCAGGCCGCCATCACCAGGTCGCGCCCCGCGGCCTTGGCCTGGTAGAGCGCCTCGTCGGCACGGCGCAGCGTGGCGCTGATGTCGGTGGCCTCGGCGTCGATCTGGGCGACGCCAACGCTGACGCTGATGCCGATGGCCTCGTTGTCGAAGGTGACCGGCTGGCGCCGCACCGCCTGGCGCAGCTTCTCCATCAGCGCGAGCGCGCGATCGAGCGCGGTGAACGGCAGCGCGATCGCGAACTCCTCGCCGCCGATGCGGCCGATCACGTCGCTCTCGCGCAGGGCGCCGCCCAGGCGCCGCGCCACTTCGGCGAGCACGGCATCGCCGGCCGCGTGACCGTGCGTGTCGTTGACGCGCTTGAAATGGTCGATGTCCACGACGACCAGGCTCATCGCGCCGCTCTGGCGCTGCACGAGCTTGCCGAGCTGGCGGGCATGCTCGAAGAAGGCACGGCGATTCAACAGGCCGGTCAGCTCGTCGGTCGTCGCGAGGCGCGTCATCTTCTCCAGCGCCTCGGTCAGCTCCTTCTGCGTCTTGCGCAGCGAGATCACGTGCATGACCTGCCGCGCCAGGCCGCGCAGGAGCTGGACCTGGTCGTCCGTCAGCGGATGCGGCACGGTGTCCGTCACGCACAGCGTTCCGAGCTTGCTGCCCTTGTCGTCGCGCAGCAGCGCGCCGGCATAGGCCACCGTCTGGGACGAGCCGCTCAGGCGCGCGGCGATGGCGCGCGTGCGCTCGTCGTGGCGTACATCGGCGGCAACAAGCACGTCGTCCTCGGCAGCCAGCGCGGCCGAGCAATACGTCTCCTCGCGCCGGCCTGCGCGCGGCGCCTCGGTGGCCGATGGCAGGTGCCAGACCCTGTCGGTATCGGCCAGCGTGACGAAGGCACGCGGCGCGCCGGTGACGAGCGCTGCCATGCGCGTCAGCACGTCGAGGTCGGCTGCAGTCTGCGGGTCGAGCAGGCCGAGTGCCTCCATCGGATTGCTCGGAGCGTGGGCGACAGGCTGGGTCATGATTCGGTCTCCAACAGTTCGGGATTGCGCTCGGCAAGCGTGCCGACGTAGAGCGCGATACGTGCCGTGATGCGTCGCAGGTCGACCTGCTCGCTCGGCGTCCAGACACCTCGAAGATCGCGCCGCTCGCAGCAGACGACGCCGAGAAAACGGCCGTTGTAGCTGGCCCCCGCATGCAGCATGTTGCGCGCGCCCGAGGGATGCAGGCGCAGGGCCTGCATGTCCGCCGATTCATTGAGCAATGCCGTCGCCGGCGCTGCATAGACTCCGGCGCGCAGCAGGTGCTCGAGGTAGCCGTCGATCTCGCGCGTGGCCACGGTATGGACCGCGTCGAGCTCGACGCGCTCGCCGTGCCGCTCCGCCACGCAGCGCAGGCTGCGCTCCTCGGCGCCCCCGCCAATGCACCAGAGCACGACCTGGTCGCACCGGAAGCGCTCGCGCAGCAGCGCGGTCACCTCGCCCCGGAACGCACGCAGGCCCAGCGCGCCCGACACCAGGTCGTTGCCCAGTTGGCGCAGTGCTTGGTCGTGGTGCTCGGTGTTTCTCATGGATGCGAAGGTTCGGTGGAAGAAATATAATTGAACGCGTTTACATATGAGCTTGTGGGGTCATTCGATGGCTGGCATGAGGAAGGCGGGCGAAGTCGTGCTCCGCCGCGCGCGCTCCGAAGAGGACAAGCGCGCCGTGCGCGAGGCCTTCGTCGCGGCCGGACGAAAGCTGTTCGCGCGCGGCGATCCGGGCGCCGTGTCGCTGCGCGCCATCGCCGCCGAGGCGGGCTACTCGCCCGGCGCGATCTACGCCTACTTCCAGGACCAGCACGAGCTCTTCGCCTGCATCCGCGAACATGAGATCGAGCGCGCCTGGACCGCGTTGAGCGCGCAGATCGCCGGCGTGGCCGATCCGCGCAAGCGCCTCATCAAGCTGCTGGGCGCCACCGCCGACTACTGGGCCGAGCGCATCGACGATTTCCTGCTGATCTTTCCGCGCCCGGTGCCTGGCCAACCGGTCGGCGCGCCGCTCTTCACGCAGACGCCCGTCATGCGCAAGATGCTCGACCTGTACGAGCAGACGGTGGCCGACTACTTCGGCACCTTGCCGCGCGCGCCGATGAAGGCCGGCGTCGCCACCGACATGCTGATCGCCTCGGTCCACGGCACGCTGATGATCCCGTGCATGGCGCGCACCAAGGAATGGAGTTGTTCGCGGGCCATGGTGCGCCAGCTCGTCGGCGCCGTCGTCGACGGCTGGGAGCGGCAGATCAACCTTCCCGCGCCGCGCAAGCATCGCTAGTCCTCGCGCCGGAAGGCGGCCGGCGACGCGCCGATGACGCGCGCGAACGCCTTGTTGAAGGCGGACTCCGAGCGATAGCCGACTTCCATGCCGATATCGCCGGTGCTGCGCCGCGTCTGGCGCAGCAGCCTGGCGGCGCGCGCGATGCGCAGCGCCGTGAGGAAATCACCCGGCGTCATGCCGGCCACCTCGCCGAAGCGACGCATGAAGGTGGCGCGCGACAGGGCCGCCAGCGCCGCCAGTTGCTCCATGCTCCAGTCCTGCCCGGGCTCCGCCAGCATGGCCTGAGCGGCCGCCGCGAGCCTCGCATCGCCGAGCAGCGCCAGCACGCCGGACTGGCCGGTGCCGGCGTCGATGTGGACACGCAGCGCCAGCGTGAACAGGACGCGCGTCAGCGCCGCGACGATGGCGAGCGCTCCCGGTGGCGCTGCCTCGACTTCGCTGCGGATCAGCGCCACCACGGCGCCCAGCTCCGCGCGCGTCGGCGACAGCGACGCGTGCAAGGCGCCGGGCAATGTCGCGAACAGGGCATCGGCCGCGCGCGACCCTGCGTTGAAGCGCCCGCACAGCAGGTCGAGCTCCGCGGCGCCTTCGGTATTGCGCCGCATCGGCAGCAAGCCGCCGTCGTTTCGACTGAACGGCGCGGACGCGGCGTCCGGCGCCGCCACGCTGCGCAAGCGATGCGCCGCGCCGCGCGGCAGCGCGAGGAAGTCGCCGGCTTCCAGCAGCACGGGCGCTCCCGCTCCCAACTCCACGACGCAGCGCCCCTGCAGTACCAGATGGAAAACGATGTCGCCGCCGGTGCTCGCGTCGTGATCGACCGCATAGCGGCCCGCGAACTGGCAGCGCAGGTCGAGCCGGGCCTGCAGGTCGGCCAGCTCGACAAAGCGGCTCAGCGCGTCGCCGTGCTGCGGGTTCGAGGCTTGAAGATCCGGCATGGTGGCGACTCGGCTTTGGCGGCTGCGGGCGCTATGAAGCGATCTGGACCGCTATCTTGCCGTGCGCCTGCCCGCCGGCCATCCAGGCATACGCCGCATCGGCGTCGGCCAGGCCGACCGGCCGCTCGTCGAGCCGCGGCCGCAGCGCGCCGGCGTCGGCGAGCTTCGCGATCTCGCCCAGGATCTCGCCGTGATGCGCCAGGCCCTCGCCCGTGAGCAAGGGCAGCAGCGTGAACACGCCGGAGTACGTGGCGCCCCGGAAGGACAACGGCGCCAGCGAGTGCGCGCCCCAGCCGAGGATGCTGACGACGTGCCCGGTATAGCGGCGCACCACCTGGAACGAGGCATCGAGCACCGCGCCGCCCAGCGTGTCGAAGACGATGTCGAAACCCTCGCCGCCGCTGGCCGCCATGCACGCGTCGACACCGCCGGCCGCATCGACGAAGCGCGCGCCGAGCGCCTCGATCGCGCCGGCCTGCGTGGCGCGCCCGGTCGCCCAGACCTCGGCGCCGCGCGAGCGCGCCAGCTGCACCGCCACATGGCCCACGCCGCCGGCCCCGCCGTGCACCAGCACGCGCTGCCCGGCGCGCACCTGCGCCCGGTCCACCAGCCCTTCCCAGGCCGTGATCGAGATCAGCGGCAGCACCGCCGCCTCGCGCATCGAAAGCGCCGCAGGACGGCGTGCCAGCAGGCGGGCGTCGACCGCGATGAACTCGGCCAGCGTGCCCTGCCGGCCACCGACGCCACCGACCATGCCGAAGACCTCGTCGCCGGCACGCCACGGGCCGGCGCCCTCGCCCGCCGCCACGACCGTGCCGGCCATGTCGATGCCGAGCACCGCCGGCAGCGGCTGCTTCGCGTGCCCGGCCTGGCCGGCGCGGATCTTGGCGTCGAGCGGATTGAGCCCGGCCGCCGCAACACGCACCAGCACCTCGCCCGCGCCCGGGACGGGCAGCGGTCGCCAGCCCAGCACGAACGGCGCACCCGGCGCCTCGGCCACCGCGGCCCGCATCGTCGCGGCGCCCATCACGCGCCCTGGCCCGCGGCCTGGTGCGCCGCCAGCGCGTCCAGCGTCCGCGCCGAATAGACCATCGCCGCACCGGCGCTGATCGCCACCGCCACGCCCAACGCCTCGGCCACTTCCGCCTCGGTCGCACCGAGCTTGGCGGCCTGTGCGGCGTGGACCGTGATGCAACCGTCGCAACGCAGGGCCACCGCCACGGCCAGCGCCATCAGCTCCCGTGTCTTGGCATCGAGCTGGCCGGTCTTGGCCCCGGCTTGCGACAGGGCCATATAGCCCTTGAGCGTCTCTGGCGACAGGCGGCCGACCTGGCCGACGCGCACTTGCAGTTCCTTTTGATAGTTGACCCAGTCCAGCATGGCTAAGCTCCTGCTTCAGCGGCTTCGACGGGATGTCGATGCCATGCGGGAAGTTTCGGCGCCGGCCGCGATTCGCGCCATGCTCGGGCGGATCAGCTTCAGGCGCGGGAGTCTCGCCGTGGCGGCGGCATCGCCTACCATCGCGGCCGAGGTCAAAAAAAGCCGCCGCCGAGGAGACAACGCCATGCCCGTCATCACCAATATCGAAGACCTGCGCGTGCTGGCCAGCAAGCGCGTGCCGCGCATGTTCTACGACTACGCCGACTCGGGTTCGTGGACGGAAAGCACCTACCGCGCCAACGAGGCGGACCTGCAGGCGATCCGCCTGCGCCAGCGCGTGGCGGTGAACATCGACGCCCGCAGCACGGCCGCGACGATGCTGGGCCGGCAGGTCGCGATGCCGGTGGCCATCGCGCCGACGGGCATGACCGGCATGCAGCACGCCGACGGCGAGATCCTCGCAGCGCGCGCGGCCGAGAAGTTCGGCGTGCCCTTCACGCTCTCGACCATGAGCATCTGCTCGATCGAGGACATCGCCGCGCACACGAGCCAGCCCTTCTGGTTCCAGCTCTACGTGATGCGCGACCGCGACTTCAGCACACGCCTCGTGCAGCGCGCCAAGGCGGCCAAGTGCAGCGCGCTCGTGCTGACGCTGGACCTGCAGGTGCTGGGCCAGCGCCACAAGGACATCCGCAACGGGCTCTCCGCACCGCCCAAGCCGACGCTGGCCAACCTGATCAACCTCGCGACCAAGCCGCGCTGGTGCCTCGGCATGCTCGGAACCAGGCGGCGCAACTTCGGCAACATCTTCGGCCACGTCCAGGGCGTCGACGACATGAGCCGCCTCTCGGAATGGACGGCGCGCCAGTTCGACCCGACGCTCTCTTGGGACGACGTGGCCTGGATCCGCCGCCAGTGGGACGGCAAGCTCATCCTCAAGGGCGTGCTCGACGAAGAGGATGCCAAGCTCGCCGTCGCCAGCGGCGCCGACGCGCTGATCGTCTCCAACCACGGCGGGCGCCAGCTCGACGGCGCCGAGTCGAGCATCCGCGTGCTGCCGCGCGTGGTCGAGGCCGTCGGCGACAAGATCGAAGTCCATTTCGACGGCGGCATCCGCTCCGGCCAGGACGTGCTCAAGGCCTGGGCCCTGGGCGCGCGCGGCTGCTACATCGGCCGCGCCATGCTCTACGGCCTGGGCGCCATGGGCGAAGCCGGCGTGAGCAAGGCGCTCGAGATCATCCACCGCGAGCTCGACATCACGATGGGCTTCTGCGGCAAGACGCGCCTGGCCGACGTGGACCACAGCGTGCTGGCGGGCCGGCCCTTCGACTGAAGCATTCGTTGCGCGCGCAGCAAACCCTGCTGCACAAGCCGGCATGCCGGTGCTAATGTCCTGGTTACAAGCACAACAACTGCGGGACAAGCCATGTTCGACAGCCTGCCGCTGCGCCGCAAGATCTACCTCATCGTGGGCACGGCGCTGGCCGGCGTGCTCGCGCTCTCGATCTACGCGACCTGGATCGCGCGGACCTACATCGCCGAAGACCTGCGCGACGACCTCGTCACCGCGGTGCGGACCGCCGCGTCCACCGTGCAGGCCTACCAGGCGCGCGCCGCCAAGGGCGAGATGAGCGTCGAAGACGCGCAGAAAGCCGCGGCGCTGGCGCTCAAAGGCGCGCGCTTCGGCTCCGAAGGCAAGGACTACTTCTACATCTGGACCCTCGACGGCCACGGCGTGATGCACCCGTTCAAGCCCGAGTGGACCGGCCTGCCCATGCTCGGCAAGATCATGGACGGCGACGGCCAGGACACTGTCGCCGCCCTGATCAAGGGCGTGCAAAGCAATCCGGAGCGCCGCGGCTTCGTGCAGACGAAGTTCCCGCGGCCCGGCGGCACCGAAGCCATCCCGAAGCTGCAGTACGTGATCGGCATCGATGGCTGGGACTGGGTGATCGGCGCCGGCCTCTACACCGACGACACCGACGCCGCCGTGCGCCGTGCCACGGAGACCGCCGTCGGCGTCGGCGTCCTCGTGTTTGCCGCCGTGCTGGCGCTGAGCTCGGCGGTCGGCTCCAGCCTGCGCCGCCAGATGGGCGGCGACCCGGCCGAGGCCGCCGCAGGGCTCGACGCGGTAGCCGCCGGCAATCTCGCTGTCGACATCAACGCGCCCGTGCCGCACAGCCTGCTGGACACCTTGTCGCGCATGGTCCGCTCGCTGCGCGGCACGATCGGCGAGGTCCGCCAGGTCACCGAGAACATCAACACCGCCAGCAGCGAGATCGCCACCGGCAATATGGACCTCAGCCAGCGCACCGAGGAGATGGCGTCGAGCCTGCAGCGCACCGCCGCGGCGCTCGAGCAGATCACCGGCCACGTGCGCCAGACCGCCGATGCCGCGGCCACGGCGGCGCAGCTGGCCGGCTCGGCCGCCGAGGTCGCGCAGCGCGGCGGGCGCGTGGTCGAAGGCGTGGTGACGACGATGGGCGAGATCAACGCGAGCTCGCAGCGCATTGCCGACATCATCGGCACGATCGACGGCATCGCCTTCCAGACCAATATCCTCGCGCTCAACGCCGCGGTCGAGGCGGCGCGCGCCGGCGAGCAGGGCCGCGGCTTCGCGGTCGTGGCCGGCGAGGTGCGTGCGCTGGCGCAACGCTCGGCCGAGGCGGCCAAGGAGATCAAGGTGCTGATCGGCGACAGCGTCGAGAAGGTCGGTGCCGGCTCGCGCCTCGTCGGCGATGCCGGCTCGACCATGCAGGAGATCCTCGCCAACGTGCAGCGCCTGACCGACATCGTCGGCGAGATCAGCGCGGCCGCGCGCGAGCAGAGCGGCGGCGTCGAGGACGTGAACACCTCGATGGCCCAGCTCGACCAGGTCACGCAGCAGAACGCCGCGCTCGTCGAGCAGTCGGCCGCGGCGGCGGAAAGCCTCAAGGAGCAGGCGCGCCGCCTGTCCGAGGTCGTCGGCGGCTTCCGCCTGCAGGGCTGAGCGAGCGCTTCAGCCGCCGGCGGCCCGCAGCCGGCGCAGCACCGGCTCGTTGAGGTTGCGCGTCATCGCGTTCCAGCGCCGCGTGATGCGGTCGATCTCGGCCTGCAGCCGCTCGGCGGTGGCGGTGTCGCCGCTGCCACGGGCCCAGATCGCGTACTCGGCGTAGGCCTCGAAAGTGCCGAAGCGCCGTACCGCCGCTTCGAAGTCCTGGCGCGCCTCCTCTTCCCGGCCCAGCGCGCCGAGCGCGCGGGCGCGCAGCAGCAGCACCTGGTCGGCGCGGAACTCGGGCTTGGCGGCGACGATGGCTTCGGCGTGCGCCAGTGCCTCGGCCGCGCGGCCCGACGCCAGGCAGGCGCGCGCCGCCCCCCAGCGGATGTCGAGGTCGGTCGAGAACGGCCCCTTGAGCGCGGCCTCGAACAGGCCGGCCGCTTCGGCGCCTTCGCCCGCTTCGAGCAGGGCCTCGGCCAGCAGCATCTGGTTCTGCGCCGTGGGCGTGTCGTCGAAACGGGCGCGAGCCTCGCGCACGTCGCGGCCCGGATCCAGCGCGCGCGCCGCCACGCCGACGGCGCTGCGCGCCCCGCGGTGCAGGCGCGAGTCCGGCAGGTAGATCACGAAAAAATAGACCAGCCCGCCGAACAGCGGAAAGGCGAACAGGATGAACAGCCAGTACAACTGCTGCCCGCTGCGCACGACATGGACAGCGCAGAACAGGGCCAGCAGGATGTGCAGGCCAAGGCCGGCGATAGGCATCGGGAGCTCCCTCTTTGTTTGTGCTCTGCGCCCGATTGTCCTCGGCCTGGCTTAGGCCTCGCTTCCGAACGGATTCGGACCGGGCTAGGCTGGCGTCGGCATCGCGCCCGTCTCGTGCCAGAGCGCCTCGCGCGCATCCCACTCGGCCTTGATGGCGCGGATCTGCGGCAGCGTCGCCACGAAGGCGCCCACGAGCTCGGGGTCGAAATGCTGGCCCGAGCCCTGCTGCAGCTGGTCGACGGCCTTCTCGATCGGCCAGGCTTCCTTGTAGGGCCGCTTCATCGTCAGCGCGTCGAACACGTCCGCCACCGCGACGATGCGCGCGGCGATGGGAATGGCCGTGCCGGCCTGGCCGTCCGGGTAGCCGCTGCCATCCCACTTCTCGTGATGGCGCAGCGCCACTTCGGACGCGAGCTGGAACACCGGCGCGCGACTGTGGCCGAGGATGTTGTGGCCGATGCGCGTGTGCGTCTTCATGACCTCCCATTCGGCGGCGTCGAGCTTGCCGGGCTTGCGCAGGATCTCGCTCGGGATGCCGATCTTGCCGGTGTCGTGCATGGGCGCGGCGAGCTCGAGGTTGCGGCAGTCGCGCGTGCTCCAGCCCACCGCACGCGCCAGTTCACGCGCATAGGCGGCCATGCGCCAGACGTGCACGCCGGTGTCGTTGTCGTTGTAGTGGCCGGCGCGGCCGAGCATGAAGATGGCCTCGTCGTAGCTCTGCTCGAGCAGCGAGGCGCGTACCAGCGAAAGGTGCGTGCGCACGCGCGCGCGCACCAGGGCCGGCGAGAACGGCCGCGTGATGTAGTCGACCGCGCCGCACTCGAAGCCATGGGCTTCGTCGAGGTCGTCGCTGAGGCTGGTCACGAAGATCACCGGCACGTGCGCCGTGGCCGGATCCGCCTTGAGCGCCTCGCAGGCTTCGTAGCCGTTCATCTCGGGCATCTGGACGTCCATCAGCACGAGGGCAGGCTCGTGCTTGCGCACGGCGGCGAGCGCCTCGATGCCATTGCGCGCGTAGACGAGGCGGCGCTCGTTGGCCAGCACATTGCGCAGCGCATCGAGATTCAGGGGTTCGTCGTCGACGAGCAGGATCGGGGCGTCGCTCATGGTCAGCTCTCCGTGCGGGTGTGTTCGGTTTCTTCGATGGCACTCAGCAAGGCGGTGGCCGTGCGGAAGTCGTACTCGGTCACGGCACGGCGCAGCGCCGTCCAGGCCGAGTCCGCAACATCCGGGGGCGCCGGTTCGAGCAGGCATTCGAGCGCACCGACATCCTCGTGCTCGAGCGCGTCCGCGAGCCGCGCGAGGCGTGGCCCGAGCGAGAGGGCGGCGGCGTCGTCCTGACGGCGGGTCGTCGGGTCGGCGGACTGGCGCACCAACGCTTGCGCCTCGGCCGCCACGATCTGCGCCGCCGACAAGGCAGCGGACAGTCGCGTCACGTCGATACCCTTGCCGGCCGCCAACTCGCGCTCGAGCCGCGCCGCCTCGTCCGCCAGCTGCTCGAAGCCGAGCTGCGCGGCCGCGCCCTTGAGCTTGTGCAGCCGCGCGCCCTGCTCGTTCGCGCCGAGCGCACACAGCGCCATGTCGGCATCGCCGTGGCTGGCAATGAAACGCGCGAGCTGGCGCGCCAGATCGGCCGGCTGCGGCCAGATGCGCTGTGCACGTTCGCGATCGAAGACGCGCCGCTCAGGCACAGGCGCCGGACTCCCGGAACGCCGCGTCAGACTCTGGATGAGCCCGATCAGCTCGTCCACGTCGAAGGGCTTGGCGACGAAGGCATCGACGCCGGCGTCCATCGCCAGCTTGCGCTGGCTCTCGTAGGCACCGGCCGTCAGCGCGATGACCGGCAGGCGCGCCAGCGACGGCGTCGCGCGGATCTCGCGCGTCGCGGCATGGCCGTCCATCACCGGCATCTGCATGTCCATGAGCACGAGGTCGATGCGCCCGGCCTCGCGCGCCAGCACCTCGATCGCGCCGCGCCCGTCCATGGCGAGCACGACACTCGCGCCTTCGGCCGAGAGGATGCGCTCGGCCACGTCACGATTGATCTCGCTGTCGTCGGCGACGAGCACGCGCAGACCCGCGAGCCGCATCGCCGCGCGCGCGGCCGGGCGCGCCGTGCGGCGCGGTGCCGCGAGCGGCGCGTCCTCCGGATTCAGGGCGCCATCGACGGCTGCGGCCAGCGTCGCGGGCGTGACGGGCTTGCCCAGCGTCGCCCCGAACCGTTCCCAACCGGGCTGGGCATGCAGCAGCGTGCGCTCGTGCGGCCCCACCACCAACACGACCGCGGTCTGCCGTGCCGCTGCGCGCTCGCGCACAAGGCGCGCAGCCTGCTGGCCTTCGGCGCCGCCGCAGCGCCAGTCGATCAGCACCGCGTCGAAGCCGGGGGCCACCGGCATGGCCAGACGGTTCGCCGCCTGCTCTGCGTCGGCCACGGCTTCGCAGGACCAGCCAAGGCTGCGCGCCACGACGACGAGGTTGTCGCGCAGGCCGTTGTGCTCGGCCACGCAGAGCAGGCGACGCGGCCGCGCGCCCTGCTCCTCGTCCGCGGGTGACGGCGCGCGCCCGAAGCCCAGCTCGAATGAAAAGCTGCTGCCCTGCCCCGGCACGCTCGCCAGCGCGAGCTTGCCGCCCATGAGCTCCACGAGGCGCGCGCTGATGGTCAGGCCCAGGCCAGTGCCGCCATGGCTGCGCGTCGTCGAGGAATCGGCCTGCCGGAAGGCGTCGAACACCAGCGCCTGCTTGTCGAAGGGAATGCCGGCGCCGGTATCGCTGACGGTGAAGCGCAGCCGCACGGGTGCGCCCGCCGCCACGGACCGGTGGCGTTGCGTCGCGTCGACGTGATCGACGCGCACGCGCACCTCGCCGCGCTCGGTGAACTTGATCGCATTGCCCGCCAGGTTCACGAGCACCTGGCTGAGCCGCAGGCTGTCGCCGACGAGATGGCGCACCCCGGGCGGCGGCGGATCGATGAGCAGCTCGAGTGCCCGCGTGCCCTGCGCGGCCGCCATCAGCGTACCCAGGCTGTCGAGGACGGCGGCCAGGTCGAACTCGGTGTGCTCGACCTCCAGCCGGCCCGCCTCGATCTTGGAGAAATCGAGGATGTCGTTGACGATGCCCAGCAGCGAATGGCCGGAGGCGCGGATGCGCTCCACCATTTCGAGCGCGAGTTCCGGCAGCGCCATCTGCTGCATCAGGTGGCTCAAGCCGACGATGGCGTTCATCGGCGTGCGGATCTCGTGGCTCATGTTGGCGATGAACTCGCTCTTGGCCTGCGTCGCCTCCTCGGCCCGGCGCCGCGCTTCGACCAGCACCTGCTCGGCTTCCTTGATCGCCGAGACGTCGGTGACGACGACGATCACGCCACGCACACGCGCATCGGCAACGTCGGGCAGGTAGTGCGCCAGCGCGTGACTGACCTTGCCGTCGGGCTTGACGTGGACGCGCTCGAAGGCCTGGGGCTCGCCGCGCAGCGCGGCCTCGAGGTGCGGCTGCACCGTACGAAACGCATCCGCGCCGAAGAGCTCGCGCGCGGAAATGCCGATCATCTCTTTCTCGTCGCGGCCGAACCAGTCCTCGTAGGCGTGGTTGGCGAAGCGGCAATGCAGCGCCGTGTCCCAGTAGCCGACCAGTCCCGGCATCGCCTCGATAACGGTGTGCAGGAAGCGCTCCTGCACCTCGAGCCGCTCGGTGCGCTCGGCCACCTGCTTCTCCAGGCTCGCGTTGAGTTCCATGATGTGGCGATAGGCCGCGAACTCGGCGCTCATGTCGTGCAGCAGCTTGGCCGCGCCCACGACACGCCCGCGCGAGTCACGGATGGGCGCCACCGTCACGCTGACGTCGAGCAAACGGCCGTCGTGTCGGCGGCGCTGCGTATGGAAGCGCTTGACGAACTCGCCGCGCGCGACCGAGGCGAGGATGGCCGACTCCTGCAGCTGCCAGTCCTCCGGCACGATCAGGCGGGAAACGGTGTGGCCCAGCGCCTCGTCGGCGCGGTAGCCGAAGATGTTTTCGGCGGCCTGGTTCCAGCTCGTGACGACGCCGGCCAGATCGGTGCCGATCACGGCGTCGCTCGAACCGCTGACGATCGCCGCGAGCCGCGCGTCCTCGAGCAACGCGCTGCGCCGCCGCCGCCCGCTCAGCAGCATGAAGTGCACCATCACCGCCACCAGCAGCGCGGCACCGAGCACGGCGGGCAGCAGGAAGCGCGGCGCCGGGCCGACGTAGTGCGCCAGCACCATGGCGACGGCGCAGCCGAATGCAAAGAGCGCCGCCGACCATGTCTGCGGCCGATCGAAGCTTGCCATGTCCTCCCCGCGGGGCATTGCGCCCTCTGGTTTTCAACGGGATTGCACTAGGCAAGATACGTCAATCGCACAAACAGTGCAGCACTTTGGCGCACAACTACATCGTTATTCGCACTGACAAAAAGCCTTCACGGCACCGCTCCCGGCTTGCGCGCGTTGCCGGCAACTTCTCTGGAAAGCCTGCCGACGGCTGCTGCGAGAATGCGGGCCCTCTTCGAGCATGCGCATGACGACCGACTGGCTTTCACCCGCCCAATGCATCGGCTACCTGGCTTTCGTGCTGGGCGTCGGGTCCTTCCTGCAGACGAGCGACCGGCGTTTCAAGCTGCTGATGACGGGCGAGTGCCTGGCCTACGTGGCGCATTTCGCGCTGCTGGGCAACCCGACCGCCGTGGCCAGCGCCTCGGTCTCGACGCTGCGCTCCTTCCTGTCGCTGCACACGCGGGCGCGCTGGGTTGCGCTGGCCATCGTCGCCGTCAACATCGGCTTCGGCGTTGCGCTGGCCCATCGATGGAGCGACTGGCTGCCGCTGCTGGCCTCGTGCCTGGGCACGCTGGCGCTCTTCCTGCTCGCCGGCATCCGCATGCGCCTGGTGATGCTGTGCGGCACGGGCCTGTGGATCGCCAACAACCTGATCGCCGGATCGATCGGCGGCACGGCGCTGGAGCTCGTCGTGGCCGTGGTCAATAGCGGCACGATCTGGCGCATGGCCAGGCAGCCACGCGCCTGAACGCGCCGCTCAGGCGGCCTGCCAGATCAGGTCGACGGCCTTTTCGGCGATGGCGATCGTCGGCGCGTTGGTGTTGCCGCCGATCAGCGTGGGCATGATGGACGCGTCGATGACGCGCAGCCCGTCGATGCCGCGCACGCGCAGCTGCGGATCGACGACGGCCTGCTCGTCCACGCCCATCTTGCAGGTGCCGACGGGGTGGTAGACCGTGTCGACGCGCTGGCGCAGCACGGCGCGGATGTCGTCGTCGGTTTTCACGTCGGCAGTGAAGAGATCGGCGTGGCGCCGTGACGCCAGCGCGGGTGCGTCCATCAGGCGTCGCACGAGCTTGAAGCCCTTGACCATGCCGTCGACATCGCGCTCGTCGGCGAAGAAGGCCGGATCGATCAGCGGTGCATCGCGCATGTGCGCGCTCGCGAGCTGCACCTGCCCGCGGCTGTGCGGGCGCAGCAGGCAGACGTGGCACGAGAACCCGTGCGCCATGTGCAGCTTGCGCGCGTGGTCCTCGACCAGGGCGACGACAAAGTGCAGCTGCAGATCCGGCGCGGGCAGCGCGGAGTCGCTGCGCAGGAAGCCGCCGCATTCGGCGAAGTTGCTGCCGAGCATGCCCTCGCGCGTGCGCAGGTAGCGCAGCGTCTGGCCGCCCATGCGCCACAGGCCCGCCGGCGTGAAGCCGACGAGGTCGAGGCTGCGCGCGGCAAAGCCGAAGATGAAGTCGGGATGGTCCTGCAGGTTCTGGCCGACGCCGGGCAGCTCGTGCACGACGGGGATGCCCTGCGCCGCGAGCTGCGCGCCCGGCCCGATGCCCGAGACCATCAGCAGCTGCGGCGAATGGAAGGCGCCGGCGCAGACGAGCACCTCGCGGCGCGCGCGCAGGACGACGTCCTCGCCGCCCTGGCGGTAGGCCACGCCGACGGCACGCCGGCCCTCGAACACGATGCGCTGGACCTGCACGCCGGTCCGCACGTCGAGGTTCGGCCGGCGGCCGATGTGCGGATGCAGATAGGCGCGCGCAGCACTCCAGCGCTCGCCGTTCTTCTGCGTGACCTGGTAGACGCCCAGGCCTTCCTGCTCGGCGCCGTTGAAGTCCTCGCTGACCGGAAAGCCAGCCTCGCGCGCGGCCTGCAGGTAGAACTGCTGGAACGGGTTGTGCGTCTGCAGCTCCTGCACCGACAGCGGGCCGCCCTGCCCGTGGAACTCGTTGCGCAGGCGCGCGTTGTCCTCGGACTTGAGGAAGTACGGCAGCAGCTCGTCGTAGGACCAGCCCGTGTTGCCCAGCGACGCCCAGTGGTCGTAGTCCCAGCGGTGCCCGCGGACGTACACCATGGCGTTGATGGCCGACGAGCCGCCCAGGCACTTGCCGCGCGGCTGGTAGCCGCGGCGGCCGCCCAGGCCCGGCTGCGGCACGGTTTCGAGCGCGTAGTTGTTGAGCCGCGTCGGCAGCATGGCGACGGTGCCGGCCGGCGTCCGCACGACCGCGCTGGCGCCCGCGCCGCCGGCTTCGAGCAGCGTGACGCGGGTGGCGGCATCCTCGCTCAGCCGGCCCGCCATCACACTGCCCGCAGAACCTCCGCCAACGACGACGAAGTCCGTCTCGAGCGTCTTCATTCCCGGTCTCCTCCGGTGCTTATTGACTGTGAAGTTAATTCGCCAGCATAGCCCAGCGCCCGGACTTGTCGATCGGGTAAGCGAGAGTCTTGCCGACGCGGCAGCGCTCAGTTCCTGCCGGCCTGCCGCGGGCGTCCAGTGATCGCGACGATCGTGCGCAGGCCCTTGATCACCACCACCACCTGCCAGGGCAGCGCGCCGTTGGGCACGGCTCCGGCGATGAACACACGCTTCTTGGCGTCGTAGTGCAGCCATTGCGGCAAGGGGCCGCCATCGAGCCGGCTGACAGTGACGTCGGCATCGGCGCCGGCCAGTGCCGCCAGCCCCTGCGGCAAGGGGAACGCGAAGCCCGTGCCGTTGGTCGCGATGTCGTACGGCACCCAGATCGTGACGATGCCGGTGATCGACTCGGTCGGCTTGACGACCTGCTCGATCACGATGTCGGACGCCAGCTCCTCGCTGCCGTCGGCGCCGGCGGCCTCGTCGTGACGGCCGGTGCCGGCGCCGCCGATCTCAGTGCCGCCACCGCCGCCACCGCCGCCCGTGGCCCCACCGACCACACCGCTGCCCGGCCCGTTGCCGCCAAGCCCTCCGCCTGCGCCGGTGGTGGACCAGCCATCGTCGACCGTGCCGCCGCCCGAGGCGCCCGCGCCCTCGCCGTTCGCGCCGCCAACGGCGCCAGTGGACGCGCCGCCCAGGCCGCCAGCGCCGCTGCCGGCCGAACCACCCGCGCCGCCGGCACTGCCTGCATTGCCCGTGCTACCCGAACTGCCCGGGTCGCCGCTGCCGCCGGGTGGCGGCGCCACGCTCACCAGCACCAGCGTCCCGTCGACGAAGTGCAGCGTGTAGTTGGGGCTGCTCAGGCCCGCTACGGCGATGTCGTAAGTGCCCGGCAGGCTCGCCCCTTGCGACGTGCCACCGTAGACGAGCTGGCCCAGCAGCATGCCAGCGCTGTCGCCGGCCACCAGCCCGGTGTAGCTGGCGCCGTTGCCACCGCTGTAGAGGCGCCCGTCGGCCGGCCGCGTATCGTCGTTGGCGGTGACGGTGCCCGCGCTGATCGCCGCGTTGATGTTGACGTTGCGGTAGGCATCCAGCGTCAGCGTGTTGGCCGTGCTCCAGGTGATCGCGCTGTTGATGTTGATGTCGCCGCTGCCCGAGGCATTGGCGTTGCCCGGCCCGCTCGTGCCGCTGGCCTCGCCGACCAGCAGCGGCTCGTCGTCGAGCTTGAGCGCAACATCGGTTTCGCCTGGCTGGATGCCTGCCAGCAGACGCCCGGCCACGACGACGCCGGGCAGGTCGTCTGCGAGCATCAGGCCGCGGTCGAGCGCCGGTGTCGCGAGCGCCTCGCCGGCCTGCAGGCGTGCGCCGACAAATGCCTTGACGGTCTCGATCGGCACGCGACCCGCTTCGCGCCCCTCCACGAAGATCCGCCCCAGGCGCGCCTCCACGATGTCGATGCGCACCTCGCCCTGGCTGACGTCCTGGCGTGGCAGCTGCGATCGCACGACCCATCCACGCGCCCGGTAGGCCGCACCGACCGCGGCGGCGGCGGCCTGCAAGGCGGCCAGGTCCGCCGGCCTGCCCGTCCACGGTGCGACGACGCGGGCGAGCTCGTCGGAGCCGATCAGATGATTGCCCGTGAAGACAAAGGACTTGACATTGACGAGCACGCCCCCCGGCGCGGCAATGGCCTGGCCGCGTTCTTCAAGCTCGGGCGGCTGGCGCTGCGGCGGCTGAGCCTGCTGCTCGCGCTCGATCTGTCGACGCAGCGCACCGGCGTCAGGCGGCGATTGCGCGATCGCCAGGTGCGCGAAAACGCCCGCGGCACCGAAGAGCGCCAGGCGCGACGCAATACCTCCCGCCATGCTCGAACCCTCCCTGTCGAACCATGAACAAGCCACCGCCACCGCAAGCTTTCCAAAAGGTTTTGGACACTTTCTCGGAAAGATGCTTGCGGTGTCAAGGCAAATTTCCAACAACAAACGCCAACTATGCGCATTGCGACATCTCAACAAATTGAGCTACAAGCACCGAGCTTCCGCTTCGAAGTAACGCTCGGCGGCGCTTGAGCGAGCCTCGGGCGCTACAGGCCGCGCGATGCAATGCGCGCCCAATGTTTCAACGCCCGCCAAGGAGAGTGCCGTGGAGAGCACCGTGAATCCCGTTGCACGTACCGCGTACTACTGCTGTGGCGTCAGGGCACACGACGCCGCGTTGGCGCAGCCGGTCTGCGGAGACGGGCTGGCGCAGCGCTTCATGTCGCCGGATGCGCTCGAATACTTTTCGCGGCTGGCGAAGTTCAAAGGGCCGCTGGCGAGCAACGCCGCGCGGCACCGCATGATCGACGACCTGCTGCAGGCGCGGATTCAGCCCGATCCCAAGCACCTTGTCGTCCTGCTCGGCGCCGGCTTCGATACCCGCGCGTTCAGGTTGGGCGGCGGTCGCTGGGTCGAAGTCGACCAGGCCTCGGTGATGGGCGCAAAGAACCGCGTGCTGCCGGCGGATGGCGCGGCCAACCCGCTGGAGCGGCTGACGATCGACTTCGCCAAGGACAGCCTGGGCAGCGTGCTCGGGCATCTCGATCCTCCCAGCGGCGTCACCGTCGTGATGGAGGGCGTGACCTTCTATCTGACGCAGTCGCAACTGCGCACCACGCTCGCCGCCCTTCGGACGCTGTTCCCTGGCCATCGCTTGATCTGCGACCTGCAGTCCCGGTTCTTCGCGGCGACGGCGGGCGCCCCGATTCGCAGCGAGTTGCGGCGCATGGGAACGCACTACGGCGAACTCGTTCCGCAGCCCTGGAATGCCATAGCGCGCGAGGGCTACCGGCTGTTGTCCCGGCAGTCGATCGTCGCCTTTGCCGCCGCGCGCGGCGGGCTGTGGGCGCCGGCCTGGCTGCTCAATAGCTGCGGGCGCTTCATTCGCGACGGCTACACAATTTGCGAATTTGAAGCAGGCCCCGCTTCGAACCTCGCAGCCTGATGCCCTTCGCCAGCCCGACACGCAGCCTCGACCCCGCCGTCAGGCAGACGGCCTTCGCTCAATGTGCGCAGGCGCTCTTGCGCACGCTCGCCACGACGCCGGTGGGCTGGGTCCTGATCCTGTGGGTCTGCCATGGCCGCGTGTCCGCCCTGCGGCTACAGGTCTGGCTCGCCGCCTTTGTCGTCAGCTGGCTGCTCAATGTCCTGCTGCTGCGCCGCATGGTCCGCGCCGGACCTGCGCCGCAGCGCGACAACGTGCGCCTGCTCAGCGTGGCCGCCTTGGACGGTGCGGCCTGGGGCCTCATGGCCCTGCTGCTGATGGGCGACGATGCCGTCCTGAACGCCTGGCTTGCCGCCATCCTGTGCGGCGTGGTCGCCGTCAATGCCCCGGTGTACATCACGTGGGTGCGCGCCTTTCAGGTCCAGGTCGGCGCGCTCTGGGCCCTGGTCGCGTTGGCCACGCTGCTTTACCCGGACCGGCCGCAGGCCATCGTCGGCCTCGCCGGCCTGAGCGTCTTTGCGGTGTTGATCAGCTATTACATGCATCGCATCAGCGCGCGGATCATCGAAGGCATCGGACTGCAGATCGCGAACGCCGAGCTGGCGGAGCAACTGCGCCAGGCGCTGAGCTTCAGCCGGCATCAAGCGGCGACCGATGCGCTGACCGGCCTGTCCAACCGCCGCGTGCTCGATGAACTGCTGGCGACAACGGGCGACGCGCCGCTGGCCCTGCTGATGCTGGACCTCGATCACTTCAAGGAGATCAACGACCGGCATGGCCACGCGGCGGGCGATGCCGTGCTGCGCGAGTTTGCGGAACGCGTGCGCAGCCAACTGCGGCCGAACGACGTCTGCGCCCGCTGGGGCGGCGAGGAGTTCGTCGTGCTGCTGCCCTGCGCGACGCTCGCGCAGGCGTGCGAAGTGGGCGAGCGCCTGAGGCAGGTGGTCGCCGCCGCGCCGCTCGCCGATCGCATCGAGGCGACCGTCTCCATCGGCGCGGCCGCATCGCAGCCCGGCGAAACCGCCGAAGCCCTGTTGGCACGCGCGGACGCAGCGGTCTATGCCGCCAAGAACGCCGGTCGCAATCGAGTCGTGTCGGAGCCCTAGCCAAGCTTGAGGACCATCCGGCACGCGCGTCCACAAGCCTGAGGACTTTCGCGAAGCGGAAAGTCCCGTTTGGGTATGGAATCAAAGCATCGCGGCACATTTCGCGCTGCTCGACGGAGCGATGCGAGATCTACACGAAATACGGTCCTTTCACGACCGCGGCGAGTGTCATTGCCACCTGGGCGGTGATCAACGCGGCGCCGGCCTAGGAACCGTCGGGTTCGTCCTCCCTGCTGGCGCGACGTCGAGGCCAGGTCGTCGACGGCAGCGGGACCTTCGAATACCTCGTCGAGGCCTGCGATCCCTGCGAAGCCAACAACTTCGCCTACGAGATCAACGGCGTGGCCGTCTCGGATTTCATCACGCCCAATTACTACGACAGCGACGCGCGGCCGGGCGTCCGCTACAGCTTCCAGGGGAACATCACCCGCCCGCGCCAGATGCTCGATGGCGGCTACATCTCGTTCGTGAACGCGGCGGACGAGCTGCAGCAAATCCTGTGGGTCGACGGACCGACTCCCGTTCTCAAGGACCTGGGCCCTGCGGGCAATCTCTCGCTGCGCGAGCATGTCCACAAGGAGATGGGCAAGGCCGGCTACGAGGCCAAGCAGCACCAGCGCCACAAGAAGGGCGGGCTGCCGGCCGATGTCCAGCGCCGTGTCGACGCGACGGCGAGCGAGCTCAGGAGCGCACAGGACCGTGCCGAGCTGCTCAGGGCCATCCATCGGCTCTGAGCCCCGCCCCCACCGCCCAGGCGCGCTCGGCCAGCGGATAGAGCTCGCGGTTCTCCTGGTGCATGCGATGGTGCAGGCGGTCCAGCATCTGGATCGCCTGGTCCCGCATGGCCGCGGGCTCCGAGGCGACGCTGCGCTCGGTATTCCAGCGCCGCGCAAACGAGGCGAAGTCGGCGGCCAGCGGCCCCATCTCGTCCTGGAAGCGCGATGCCGTGCGTGCGACACCCGCGTCGGCGCTCTTGTTCAGTGCCGGGTAAAGCACCTGGTCCTCGATGGCCAGGTGCAGCTTGATCGTGGAGCTGATCGCCACCACGCCGTGCGCGATGTCGGCGGCGTGCGCTTCGACGCCCGAGAGCACCAGGCGCTTCAGATCGGTGACCCGGCGCATGATTTCGACGTGGTCGGACTTGTATCTATCGATGTTTATTGAATGAAGCCTCAGCGGCTGCGCTCGATCAGCGCAAGTTGATGGTTGACGTCGCGGTGGTGCGCCTCGTCGGCGCGGACCGCGATCACGAGTTCGCGCAGCCTGGCGCCGGCGCCGAGCTTCCAGTAGTCGCGTGCGAACTCCGGGATCTCCACATTGGCGATGGCGCCCGCTTCGATCTGCTCGAGGAAGCGGGTGTAGCTGACGACGGCCTCCTCCTCGAAGTAGCCGACCAGGCGGTGCGCCACCGCCGGCGACACGAGGTACAGCAGGAAGAAGCCATTGAAGAACATGCCCTGCACGAGCAGCACCAGCAGGCGCTCCAACAGGCTGGGACGGCACAGCGCGACGAAGGCCATCAGGTGCATGCGCTCGTTCTCGGACTCCTCCATCAGGATCCTGACCAGGTCCGCGCGGCCGCGCATCACGCGCAGCGAGCGCAGGTGCTGCAGCGCCGCGCCGACGAGGCCCGGCACCGCGGCAACGGTTTCGAGCACCACCGAGCGGTGCAGATAGCGCTTGCGGAAAAACAGGTCGGCACCGAAGCGCATGGCCTTGCAAAGCGCGTAAGCCACGCGATCGCCGAAGGCGCCCGGCACCACGTGCGGGGTCTCGGGCAAGGCGTGGATGTCCAGGGTGGGCGTCTCGATGGGGAGTCGCTCGATGTCGAATTGCAGCGTGGTCACGGTCACTTCCTTCATCGGTTTCGGCCGCACACTGCAGCCGCAGGCTTTAAAGATTCATCGTGCATGCATCTTAAATTCGCAGCCACCAAAAAGCAAGATATAAAATACATCTTTATGAGACTGACCGCATTTACCGACTACGCCCTGCGCGTGCTGCTCGTGCTGGCGAGCCGCACCGAGTCGCTGGTGACGATCTCGGACATCTCTGGCGCCTTCGGGATTTCCGACGCCCACCTGATGAAGGTGGCACACGCCCTGGGCAAGACCGGCTGGGTCGACACCGTGCGCGGCCGCAACGGCGGCATGCGCCTGGCCGTTGATCCGCGCAAGCTTCGGCTCGGCCAGGTCGTGCAGAAACTCGAAGCCGACTTCGCGCTGGTGGAGTGCTTCGGCGCGGACAACCATTGCGTGTTGACCGGCGGCTGCGGCCTCCAGCAGGCGATCGCACAGGCGATGCAGGCCTTCCTGACCGAGCTCGACCGCTACACCCTGGCCGACCTGGTCAACGCCAGCCCCAAGCTGGCCGCCCTGCCGATGTGGCAGGCGCTCACGTGGCGGCCGCCCGCGCCGCCGCGCAAGCCGCGCGGCTGAGGCCGGCTAGATCGGCATGACGTCGGACCCGGCCGCCTGGCGCAGCAAGGCCAGGTCCTGGATCACGATCTGCCGATAGCCGAGCCGGATGGCGCCGTCGGCTTCGAGCTGACGCAGCACGGCATTCACTCGTGAACGGCTGGCGCCGAGCATGGTCGCCAGATCGGATTGCGTCACGCGCAGTTCGATGTCGGGGTCGCGGCCGGCCGTCAGCGCCTGGCCGAGCAGGCGTCTTGCCAGGCGCTGCGGCAGCGGCGCGACCAGCACATCGCGGTAAATATCGGCCATCGCCCAGAAGCGCTGGTAGAGCAGCGCTCTTCGGTATTGCTCGAAGCCCTTGTCGCTGCCGAACTCCTGTTCAAGCTGCATCACGTCGAACACCGCCAACTGCGTTTCGCCGACGGAATGCACTTCCGACTTGATGCTCATCCCGTCCTTTACGAGCGATCCCGCCGCGTAGTAGCTGCCTTCGCCAAGGACGGCGATGGTGCGTTCAGTGCCGTCCGAGCTCACCGCCGTGACGCGCAGACCGCCGGACAAGATCATCCAGAAGCGGTGAATGGGCCGCCAGGCCGAGTGGATCAACTCGCCGTCTTCGCTCGATTGAATACGCCCGAGCGCGGCGAGCCGGTCAAGGAATTCGCCAGAGGCATTGCCGGTATGCGGGCTGCGGCCCAGCACGATGCGGATGCGTTGCGTGTCGGAGAGCCTGCCACCGGGTGCGGCCACGTCGCCGCTCGCGTCGCTCCCCGGGCGTGGGGCGGACTGAGTCATCAGACCATCTCCGGTTATGGGCCCATGGCGCGGAAATCTTAGGGCAATGTTCCCGATTGAACAAAGTCGCTCGGGCGCGCTGACTAATCTAGCAAGGTTCATCCCCTGCCCAACTGACGAGGACTTAGCGTCATGAATTTCGCAGACATCAAACTCCGCACCAAGCTGCGCGGGGCCTTCTTCGCGATGGTCGCGCTGGTCGCCCTGCTCGGTGGATTGGCGATCGACCAACTGGCCAGGATCAACGCCAACACCGAGGACCTCGCCACCAACTGGCTGCCCAGCATCGAGGTGCTCGGGGAGATGCGCGCGACGCTCAACCGCATGCGCCGCGCGGAAGGCGACCTCGTCATGGCGCCCAACGCGAGCGAACTGGCGGCCGTCGAGAAACAGGTCGGCGATTTCAAGAGCAAGCTCGGCGAGCGCCAGGACACTTACGAGCCGATGATCACGCCCGGCGCGGAACGCGCTGCCTACGAACACTACAAGCTCGACCGCGACGCCTACCTGGCCAGCCTGGCGCGCTCGGTGTCGCTGTCGCATGGCGACGAAACCGATGTCGCGCAGCGCGGCGCGATCTTCCGCGGCGACTCGCGCGCGGCGTTCGAGCTGCTGCTGCAGGACATCGACCGGCTCGTCGACATCAATAGCAAGGGTGCCGACAAGGCCTACAACGAAGCACAGGCCACTTACGAGCGCAGCCAGGAGCTGGCCATCGGCCTCATGTCTATCGCGGTGGCCGTGGGCATCTGCCTGACCGTGTTGATCATGCGTTCAGTCAACCGCCAGCTCGGCGGCGAGCCGGCAGAAGCCGCCAAGCTCGCGGGCCACATCGCGGCCGGCCGGCTCGGCACGCCGGTCGCGCTGGCGGCGGGCGATACGAACAGCATGATGGCGCAGATGAAGAAGATGCAGGAAAGCCTGGCGCGCGTCGTGAGCGGCGTGCGCGAGAACGCCGAAGGCGTGGCCACCGCGAGCGCGCAGATCGCGCAGGGAACGCAAGACCTCAGCCAGCGGACCGAGGAGCAGGCCGCGGCGCTGCAGCAGACTGCGGCATCGATGGAAGAGCTGGGCTCGACGGCCCGGCAGAACAGCGACAACGCGCGTCAGGCGAGCGCCTTGGCGGCCGGCGCGGCCGACGTCGCGGTCCAGGGCGGCGAAGTGGTGGCGCGCGCTGTCGAAACGATGAAGCAGATCAGCGACAGCTCCAGGCGCATCACCGAGATCATCGATGTCATCGATGGCATCGCGTTCCAGACCAACATCCTCTCGCTCAACGCCGCGGTCGAAGCGGCGCGTGCCGGCGACCAGGGCCGCGGCTTCTCGGTCGTGGCCTCCGAAGTGCGCGGCCTCGCGCAGCGCAGCGCCGAAGCCGCACGCGAGATCAAGAGCCTGATCGCCGTCAGCGTGGACTGTGTCGAGCGAGGCTCGGCGCTGGTCGACCAGGCCGGCGCGACCATGGTCGAAGTCGTCAACTCGATCAAGGGCGTGACCACCGTGGTGGCCGAGATCAGCGCCGCCAGCATCGAGCAGGATGCCGGTGTCGCGCAGGTCGGCCAGGCGGTCGGCCAGATGGACCAGACCACGCAGAGCAACTCCGCACTGGTTGAAGAAAGCGCGGCGGCGGCGGACAGCCTGAAGCAGCAGGCGCATCAACTGGCCGAGGCGGTGGCGGTGTTCGAGCTCGCGCACGCAGCCTGAGCGCCGCCGCTCCGGCAGGACGCGCTCACGACCGCGGCAGGCTGCCGTCGTCGACGCCGAGCCGCCGGGCCAGGCGAGCCAGGTTCGCGCGGTCCATCTGGAGCTCGCGCGCCGCCGCTGCCCAGCTGCTGCCGTTACGGCGCAGGGCCTGCTCGATCAGCTGCTTGCCATGGGCATCCAGCTGCTGACGAAGCCCAACACCATCAACATGCGCCGCGGTGGTCATGCCTGCGACGACCGCACCGGAAGCGGCTGCGATCGCGCCTACCTGCAGGTCAAGGTCCTGCCCGCCCAGCGTGAGGATGCGCGGGCGCTGTTCGTGGCGGCCCAGCGCCCGCAGCGCGCTGCGGCCGATCAGGTGCTCGAGTTCGCGCACATTGCCCGGCCAGTCGTAGCGCATCAGCGCTTCTTGCGCGGCGGCGTCCAGGCGCAGGCCGCGCAGCCCGAGGCGCGCCCGGTTCTCTTCGAGAAAGAAGCCGGCGAGCAGCAGCACGTCGCGCCCGCGTTCCCGCAGCGCCGGCACCTTGAGCGGATAGACGCTGAGGCGGTGATAGATATCGGCGCGCATCCGGCCGGCGCGGACTTCGGCGGCGAGATCGCGGTTGGTGCCGGCGATCAGCCGCACGTCGACGCGGTGCTCGCGGTCCGAGCCCAGGCGCTGCAGCTGGCCGCTCTGCAGCACGCGCAGCAGCTTGGCCTGCACGGCCATGGGCAGCTCGCCGACTTCGTCGAGGAACAGCGTGCCGCCGTCGGCGAGCTCGAACTTGCCTTGCCGATCGCTCACCGCGCCGGTGAAGGCGCCGCGCACATGGCCGAACAGCTCGCTCTCGACGAGGGTGTCGGGCAGCGCGGCGCAGTTCAGGCAGACCAACGGCCGGTCCGCCCGCTTGGAGCCGGCGTGGATGGCGTGCGCGACCAGCTCCTTGCCGACGCCGGTCTCGCCGGTGACGAGCACCGTGAGCTCGCTCGCACCCACGAGCTCGATCTCGCGCTCGAGCTGCCGGAACGCGGCGCTCTGGCCGAGCAGGCGACGCTCGGGCTGGCCCGAGGCGCGGCGATAGCGCTCGACCTGCTGGTGCTCGTTCGCCGCGAGTTGCTCGAGCCGCCCGATCCGCTGCGCCGCGCTGACCGTGGCCGCGGCCAGCCCGCCGAAGATCTTGAGCCAATCCAGATGCTCTTGAGTGAAGCTGCGCGCGTCCAGCGAATCCAGCGTCAGCAGGCCCCAGGGCGCGCCGTCGACATGCAGGGTGCAGCCAACGCAGTCGTGGACTTCGAGGCGCCCGGGGATGTTCTCGATCAGGCCGTCGTAGGGATCGGGCAGCTCGCTGTCTTCCGGAAAACGATAGGGCCCGTCGACTTCGAGCAGGCGCGCAAAACGCGGATGCTCGCTAACGCGGAAGCGCCGACCCATCGTGTCGCGGCTCAGGCCATCGACGGCCAGCGGCACGAGCACGCCCTCGTCCAGGCGCAGCAGCGCGGCGGCGTCGCAGGGGAAGAGCTGCTGCACCGCCTTGAGCAGGCGCCGGTAGCGCTCGGCCTCGGCGAGTTCGAGCGAGAGGTCGGCGACCAGGGCGATGAAGGTTTCGAACCAGGCCGTTGAGGTCATTTCGACACAAACAAAGTCAAATAGACTGCAGTCTATTGCTGTCTTAATGACTCCACCAGCCGCAGGTCTTTGATTCTGAAAGCGCCCTGCCCTGGCACGCGGCTTGCGCTGCTTGATACGGGCGATCTTGCCCAGCCATGCCGACCCAGAAAGCTATCCATGCTGTCCGATTCCCAACGCGCCATCGTCAAGTCCACCGTGCCGCTGCTCGAAGCCGGCGGCGAGGCGCTGACCACCCACTTCTACAAGGTCCTGCTCGCCGAGCATCCCGAAGTGCGGACTATGTTCAACCAGGCCCACCAGGCCAGCGGCGAACAGCCACGCGCGCTGGCGCACAGCGTGCTCATGTACGCCAAGCACATCGATCACCTCGAAGGCCTGGGCGACCTGCCCGCGCGCATCATCAACAAGCACGTGGCGCTGCAGGTGCGGCCCGAGCATTACCCGGTCGTCGGCGCCTGCCTGCTGCGCGCGATCCGCGAAGTGCTCGGCGCGGAGATCGCGACCGACGCCGTCATCGAGGCCTGGGGCGCGGCCTACGGGCAACTGGCCGACATCCTGATCGCCGCCGAAGAGCAGGCCTATGCCGCAACGGCGGCCGCCGCCGGCGGCTGGCGCGGCGCGCGGACTTTCCGCATCGCCCACAAGGTCGCCGAGAGCAGCGAGATCTGCTCGTTCTACCTGGCACCCGTCGACGACGGCCCGGTGGTCGACTACGCGCCGGGCCAGTACCTGGGCCTGCGCCTCGTCATCGACGGCATCGAGCACCGCCGCAACTACTCGCTGTCCAGCGCGCCCAACGGCCGCGTCTACCGCATCAGCGTCAAGCGCGAGGCCGAGGGCGTGGTCTCCCGCCATCTGCACGACCACATGAACGCGGGCGAGATGCTCGACGTGCTGCCGCCCGCCGGCCACTTCACGCTCGGCGAAGGCAGCAAGCCGCTCGTGCTGATCAGCGGCGGCGTGGGCATCACGCCGCTGCTGGCCATGCTGCCCAAGGCCCTGCTCTCGGGCCGACCGGTGCACTTCATCCACTGCGCGCGCAACCGCCTGGTCCATGCGTTCCGAGGGACCACCGATGAACTCGCCCAGCGCCATCCGCAGTTCAAGCGCTTCTATTGCTATGAGCAGGCGCAGGCCGGCGACGGCGCCGACGCCATCGGCCGCCTCGACGCGCAGCAACTCGCGCAGTGGCTGCCCGAGACGCGCGATGTCGACGCCTACTTCCTCGGGCCCAAGCCCTTCATGGCCTCCGTGAATCGCAGCCTGCTCGCGCTCGGCGTGCCGGCCGCGCAGATCCGCTACGAGTTCTTCGGGCCAGCTTCAGAGCTGCAGTAAGGCGGCCGGCGCCGCTTACTTGCCCGCGTGCAGCAGCAGTTTCTGCACGCGCCAGTTCAGCAGTTCGCCCACGTACAGCGTGTTCTCGTCCGGGCACGCGATCGCGTGGATCCAGCCGAACTGCTTGAGCTGCTTGCCGGCCTGGCCGAGCGTGCCGAGCACCTGGCCGTCCAGCGTCATCTTGTAGATGCGGCCCGGGTAGGCATCTGATGCAAACAGCACCTGCTTGCCATCGGCCGCCGGCGGCGTGATGCACAGCACCCAGGGTGCGCCGGGCATCATGAGCTGGTTGGGCAGGCTCGGGCTGTCCATCTTGGACAGGTCGGGCCTGGCTCCGATGGCGGCGCGGATATTGGTGTCGAAAGGCACGTCGATCTTGATGATGCGCAGCACCTTGCCCTCGCCATCGAAGACCTGGATGCGCCGATTGCCGCGATCGGCCACGTAGATATTGCCGCTGGCGTCCGCGGCAATGCTGTGCGGCGTGTTGAACTCGCCCGGCTTGCTGCCGCGCTCGCCCCAGGACTTGATCCAGTTACCGTCCTTGTCGGCCTTGGCCACGCGTGAATTCACGTAGCCGTCGCTGATGTAGACGTTGCCCTGCGGGTCCCACGCCATGTCGGTCACCTGGCGGAAGCGCCCTTCCTCCGCCGGCAAGGGCGGGTTCGGATGCTCGAGCGGACCGGTCTCCTTGTCCGACGCTTCCTGCTTGCGGCCGAACACCATGCGCACGCGCCCGGCCGGATCGAAGCTGATGACCATGTCCGAGCCCTTGTCGGTCACCCAGATGTTGTCGTCCTTGTCGATGCGAACCATGTGCGCGAAGGACCACGCATACAGGTTCTTGCCGATCTCGCGGATGAACTTGCCCTTGGGGTCGAACTCCAGCAACTGCGTTGCCGCTGCCGCGTAAGCCGGGCCGGATGTGTTGCCGCGGCTCAGCACGAAGAGGTGGCCCTTGGAGTTCACCGCCACGCCGCTGACTTCACCCAGGTACATGTCCTTGGGCATCTGGACCGGATCGGGCACCGAATCGAAGGGGATCTCCGGCACGCCCTGCGCCGAAGCCATGGCGCTCAGCGCCCAGATCCAACCCGCCGCCCAAGCATGCAGCTTCATGTTTGCCTCCGGTGTTTTGCGCCGCTTTGCGGCGCCCCTCGGCTCAGGTCCGCGATGGGGCGGTGTCTATCAGTCCCAGTTCCGAACCCGAGATCAGTCGCTGGATGTTAACCAGCTGCAGCAGGCGCGCCGGCTGGCCGTCGGCGCCGCCGATGGAGCCGATGCCCAGCAGGTAGTCGGAGTCCACGCCTGGGCCGAACGCCGGCGCGGGGCGCGTCTGCTCGGGCGAGAGCTGGACGACGTCGCTGACCGCGTCGACGACGACACCCACCACGCGCTGGCCGATGTTCAGGATGACGATGACGGTGAACTGGTCGTAGCCGGCGTCGTCGAGGCCGAACTTCAGGCGCAGATCCACGATCGGGACGATCACGCCGCGCAGGTCGATGACGCCCTTGATGAACTCGGGCGCATTGGCGATGCGCGTCGGCGCGCTGTAGGAGCGAATTTCCTGGACGCTCAGGATGTCGATGCCGTACTCCTCGCGCCCCAGGCGGAACGTGAGGTACTCGCCATCGGCGGACTGAATCGATTCAAGGGGCGAATGCGAGGCGACGATCGCGCCTTGGCGCGCGTTCGGGAGGACGAGTTCGGTAGTGCTCATGGCAGCATTTCTCTCTGATGCGAGATGGAAGAGGTCAGGCGGCGTGGCTGCGTCGGGCCGCACCGCTCGGCAGGCGGAATTTCGAAACGGTCTGGGCCAGTTGCGTCGCCTGCTGCTGCAGGCTTTCAGCGGCCGCCGCGCTTTCCTCGACCAAGGCCGCGTTCTGCTGCGTCACCTGGTCGAGCTGGGCCACGGCGTCGTCGACCTGGCCGATGCCCTGGGTCTGTTCCAGGCCGGCCGCGCTGATCTCGCCCACCAGGTCGTTGACCCGGCTGACCTGGCGCATGATTTCCTCGATGGTGCTGCCGGCATTGCCCACGAGCGCACTGCCCGCCTCGACCTTCTCGACGCTGTTCTGGATCAGCGTCTTGATTTCGCGCGCCGCTTCGGCGCTGCGTTGCGCCAAGGCCCGCACCTCGCCCGCCACGACCGCAAAGCCACGCCCCTGCTCGCCGGCACGCGCGGCTTCCACCGCAGCGTTCAGCGCCAGGATGTTGGTCTGGAAGGCAATGCCATCGATCGTGCCGATGATGTCGGCGATCTTGCGCGAGCTCTCCGTGATCTGGGCCATCGTGCTGACCACCTGGCCGACCACCTCGCCGCCCTTCGTCGCGGCCGCGCTGGCCGTCAGCGAGATCTGGCGCGCCTGCTGAGCCGATTCGGCGTTGCTCTGCACCGTGACGGTCAACTGCGCCATCGACGCGGCCGTCTGCTGCAGGTTGCTGGCCTGCTCTTCGGTGCGCTGCGACAGGTCGGCATTGCCGGTGGCGATCTGCGTCGTGCCGGTGACGATGGAATCGGACGTTTCAAGCACGTCGCCGACCATGCCGACGAGGTTCTCGTTCATGCGATGCAGAGCGTCCAGCAACTGGGCGGTTTCATCCTTGCCATGAACCTCGATCTTGGAGCTCAAGTCGCCACTGGCCACGCGGCGCGCGACTTCGATGGCGTAATGCAGCGGGCGAACGATCGCGTTCTTCAGGAAGACGCCGCACACCACCACCAGCACGGCGAGGAACACGGTCAGCGCCAGCTGCAGGCGCAGGCTGGTGTTCGCCGCGGCATCGATGTCGGCGGCATTGTGGTCAATCTGTTCGCGCTCGTAGCTGACGAGGTCACGCAGGCGCTGCTGGTAGACATCCGAGGCGCTGATGAAGTTCTCGTTGAGCACCTTGGTCGCGGTGTCGTTGTCGCCGGCGGCCTTGGCCTTGGCGATCGCGGCCTTGTGGACGTTGTAGGTGTCGCGGGCATCGCTGATGCCCTTGAGCAGCTCGGTTTCCTTCTCGGAGGTCAGCAGAACGCCGACCTGCTTGAGGATCTGGCCGGCTTCGGTCGTGCCCTTGTTCGAGTCGGCCGCAAAGAAGTCGACCAGGCCGTTATCGCTGCTCTTGGCAATGGCCAGCGTGCGGCGCGCGCCGGCAAAGATGATGCGATACCAGTCACTGACCAGGCGCTCCTTGGCCAAGGACATTTCCATCAGCTCCTTGGTGGAAGCGCGCATCTTGCTGAGCTGCCAGAGGCTGACGCTGGTCGCCAGGCTGGACACCACCAAGACGATGCCGAAAACAATCGTGAACTTCTTGCCGATGTTGAGATTCGAGATTGCAGACACGGTGAAACTTCCCCCCCGTTGGACGTATCTCTGCGCCACCGCGGCGCTTGTGTCAGGAAATTTGAGCATGGCTACGGGATTTCCCTATGCGCATGACTGCACGAGTACGCACAGGTACATGTAAGCCAAACGCAAAGGCGTGACTCCTTGCGTGATGGAGTTCACGCCCCGGCCACCGCGCGGCGCTCAGCGATAGAAGTAGTACGAAGCCGTGTAGGGCACGCGGGCCACGTTGTGAAGCGTGCTGGCATCGCAGGGCTCGCCCGGCGCAACGCCGCCGCTCGTCGAAACCCGCTGGACGCTGCGCGCATTGCCGAACAGGCCCGTCCCGCTGTTCGCCTTGGCGGCCAGCAGCAGCCACGGAATGGCCGAGGGCGTGGGCCCCGCGTCCTTCGCCTTCACTTCGCCGACGACTTTGCTGCCATCGGCCGCCTCCCAGGTCGGGCCGGCGTAATGCTTGCCGAGATATTGGCCGGCGCGCGTGGCCAGCGATGCCTCCGGCTCCTTGAAACTCCATTCGTAAGTGGAGTCGCTCTTTTGCGAACACTCGTAGATCTGGACGCCCGTGGCAAGCGCTTCGACATAAGCCACCTGGTCAGCGGACGGACGCAAGGCCGCGGGCACGTCCGGCGCGCTGACCGAAGGTGCAGTGCTGCAGGCCGCCAGCAGCGCTGGAACTGCCAGCATCAGACGAGAAGACAGGACGCGCATTGCATTTGCTCCGCTCGATGGCACGGCACGGCAATCGGCCGGTCTTTGGCATCTTTATACGCCGCCCCTCAGTCTTGACGAGATTTTTGTACGTCGACGCGTACAACTCCAACTGTCGGAAGAACGCCGCCGACGCGCAAGCGCCATCTATCTCTGCGGCCACGCCCATTCAGCAGGACCATCATGATCACCGCCCAGCGCCCCACGACCCACCACCCTGTGCCGCGTATTGCGGCCTGGGTGCAACCAGAGCTGGTCCTGCTCGACATCGAGGCGAGGGACCGCTTCCATGCCCTGGAGATTGCAGCCGTTGCCGCGGCCCGGTCCCGCGACCTCGACCCCGCGCCATGGCTGCGCGCGTTGTGGCGACGCGAGCATGTCGGATCGACCGCACTGGGCAGCGCCGTCGCGATCCCGCATGCGCAAGTGGCCGGCATCACCGAGCCGATGACGGTGTACGTGCGGTTCAGGTCACCGGTGGATTTCGACGCACCCGACGGCGAGCCGGTGGCGCATCTGCTGGTCATCCTGGTGCCGCCGGACGACGCGCGCGAAGACCATCTGCAATTGCTCGCAGTCGTTGCCAGCCTGTTCTCCGTGTCGGACTTTCGCGAGCGACTGCTCCGGGCGCCGACCGGCGCGGCCGTCGCCAATGTCTTCAGCGAAGGCATCGAGCATGCCGTCTCGGCCGCATGAGGCGATCGATGCGCGGTGGTTTGATGACCTGACCGCTTGAGAAACGCATTGCAGTCGCCGCAACACGACACGTCCGCCAATTCGGCAGCGTTTTGCAGCACTGTCCGGCGCGGATCGGGCGGCCTCGCTGGCGCTTCCTGGCTTGCTGCGAGCGCGACAACTCAGTGCTGCAGCGCGGCCTCCAGCGCCGCTGTGGCGTGCAGGGCCGTTGTATCGAACAGCGGAACCGGTGCGTCGTTCGCGCCGATCAGCAAGCCGATCTCGGTACAGCCCAGAATCAGGGCCTGCGCGCCGCGCTCAACCAGCGCGGTCATGATGCGCTGGTAGGCAACTCGCGATTCGGCCCGAATCTCACCGAGGCAGAGTTCTTCGTAAATGACGCGGTGCACCGTCTCGCGATCGTCGGTCTGGGGTACGAGAACCTCGAGGCCATGCCGCTCGCTCAGCCGGTCGCGATAGAAGGCCTGCTCCATCGTGAACCGGGTGCCCAGCAGGCCCACGCGCGTGACGCCCGCTCGGCGCAAGGCGTCTCCGGTCGGGTCGGCAATGTGCAGCAAAGGCAGGTCGACGGCTTTTTCGATCGCCGGTGCCACCTTGTGCATCGTGTTCGTGCACAGAACCAGCAAGTCCGCCCCAGCGGCGCTCAATGCCCTGGCCGCGTCGGCCAGAAGTTCGCCAGCCTGGTCCCATTCGCCTGAGCGCTGCAAGCGTTCGACGTCGTGGAAGTCAACGCTGTAGAGGATCACGCGAGCCGAATGCAGGCCGCCCAGACGCGCCTTCGCGCCTTCGTTCAATTGGCGGTAGTACAGCGCCGTCGATTCCCAGCTCATGCCGCCAATCAGGCCGATCGTTTTCATGAAGTTGCCCCCAGGGTAATGCGCCGCCAGTCGTGCCGTCGAAAGTTGATTGCGCAAGCCCGGAAGTTCACCGCGAGCCAAGCCGCCTCCTTCACGCCGCCGCGGGCCGCTTGAGGATACCTTTGCCGTCCTCGTGCGCCAGCGGCGCCGAGGTGTGCTCATGCACCACGAGCCAGCGGCTGCCGCGCTCGCGCAGCACCCAGCTGAGCCGGTTGTCGAGCGAGCGTAGCGTCTGGCCGCCCGCGTCGACCGCGCGATAGGTGAGCGAGGCCGTCAGCAGGGCCATGTCGCCCGAGCCCTGTATCCGCACGTCGTGCGTTTCGACCACCGAACGCTGGTCACCGAGAAACTCGAACCAGCCTTTTGCCATCTCACGCCACGACGCGATGTCGTGCTCCCAGCGCCCCCAAAGTTCGAAGATGCGCGCGTCAGCGGCGTAGATCGCGACAAAGGCGTCGATGTCCTTGGCGAGAACCGCGGCCTGGTAGGCGGCGAGGCACTGGCGGATAGGCGAGTCGGCAACTGGCATGTCGGGCTCCACACAAATGGTGATGCGCCAGTATCGGCGCCGCTCGGCAGCCTCAGTCGCCGGGAAATCGCTCGATGTGCTGCTCGAACCGATCCATAGAATGGATTGCGTCGCCAAAGGTGGTCCACGGCACCTCGGCTTTCACCACGCAACCCTGGGCCAGGTCATGCTTGAAGATGCCGTCGCGAGTCGCCAGGAAACGCCGATTGCTCGTCGCATCTCGCCGTCCGAATGGCTCGCCGCCGGCAGGTACATGGACTACCGCGGGTATCGCATCTTCCTGCGCAGCGAGGGGCCGGCTGGTGCGCCGGTGCTGTTGCTCATCCACGGTTTTCCTACGGCCTCGTGGGACTGGGAGGCGCTGTGGCCGCAGCTCGCGCCGCGTTGGCGCGTGATCGCACTGGACCTGATCGGCTTCGGCTTCTCCGACAAGCCACGCGCCTACGACTATTCGCTGCTCGACCAGGCCGATCTTTGCGAAGCCGTGCTGCGCCATTGCGGCGCCGACACCTACCACGTGCTGGCCCACGACTACGGGGATTCCGTGGCGCAGGAACTGCTGGCGCGCCAGGCACCGGTCGAACGCGCCGGCCGGCCTCGCATGCTGAGCCTGTGCTTTCTCAATGGCGGCCTCTTCCCCGAAACGCACCGCCCCGTGCTGATTCAAAAGCTGTTGATCTCGCCGATTGGCCCATTGATCGGCCGCCTGAGCTCCCGCGCCAAGATCGCCGCCAACATGCGCCGGATATTCGGCCCGCAGAGCCAGCCCGACGAACCCCTGCTCGACGGCTTCTGGGCCTTGATCACGCGCGAGAACGGCCCGCACATCATGCACAAGCTCATCCGCTACATGACCGAGCGCCGCGAGCAGCGATCCCGCTGGGTCGGCGCGCTGCAGGCCACCGACGTTCCGCTCAAGCTCATCGACGGCGCCGCCGATCCGATCTCGGGCGCGCACATGGCAGCGCGCTACCGCGAGCTGGTGCCCGCGGCCGATGTGAGCCTGCTCCAAGGCATCGGCCATTACCCGCAGATCGAGGCGCCGCAGCAAGTGTTGGCGGCCTTCGAGGCATTTACCAACCAACGATGAGCTACCGCACCACCCTGGCTTCGCAGGTCTTCAGCTTCGACGATCTCAGGCAGGTCATGGCCTTCGCCAGCCCGCCGCGCTCGGGCGACTACCTGGCCGGCGTGGCCGCGGGAACGGCCCAGCAGCGCGTCGCCGCCAGGCATGTGCTGGCGGACACCCCGCTGAAGCGCTTCCTGGACGAAGCCCTCGTGCCCTACGAGGACGACAACATCACGCGGCTGATCATCGACAGCCACAGCGCCGAGGCTTTCGCGCCCGTCTCGCATCTCACCGTGGGTGACTTTCGCAACTGGCTGCTGTCCGAGCAGGCCGACACGGCGGCATTGGGCGCGCTGGCGCCGGGCCTGACGCCGGAGATGGTGGCCGCCGTCTCCAAGCTCATGCGCAACCAGGACCTGATCGCGGTGGCGCGCAAATGCCAGGTCGTCACGCGGTTTCGCAATACGCTGGGCCTGCCTGGCCACCTCGCCGTACGGCTGCAGCCCAACCATCCGTCCGACGAGCTGCGCGGCGTGGCCGCCTCGGTGCTGGACGGCCTGCTCTACGGCGCAGGTGATGCCGTCGTCGGCGTGAATCCGGCGTCCGACAGCCTTTCGGTGCTGACCGGCCTGATGCACATGCTCGACGAAGTCATCCAGCGCTTCGAGATCCCGACGCAGAGCTGCGTGCTGACGCACGTCACCAACACGATTCAGCTCATCGAGGCCGGCGTGCCGGTCGATCTCGTGTTCCAGTCGATCGCCGGCACCGAGCAGGCCAATCGCTCGTTCGGCGTGACGCCGGAACTGCTGGACGAAGCGCATGCCGCGGCGCAGGCCCGGCAGCGCGGCACGCTGGGCCGCAACCTCATGTACTTCGAAACGGGCCAGGGCAGTGCGCTCTCGGCCAACGCCAACTTCGGCGTCGACCAACAGACCTGCGAGGCGCGCGCCTACGCACTGGCGCGGCGCTATGAGCCGCTGCTCGTCAACACCGTCGTCGGCTTCATCGGGCCCGAGTACCTGTACGACGGCAAGCAGATCATCCGCGCCGGCCTCGAGGACCACTTCTGCGGCAAGTTGCTGGGCCTGCCTATGGGCTGCGACATCTGCTACACCAACCATGCCGAGGCCGACCAGGACGACATGGACACGCTGATGGTCCTGCTGGGAACGGCCGGGCTCAACTTCATGATGGGCGTTCCGGGCGCGGATGACGTGATGCTCGGCTACCAGAGCACGTCCTTCCATGACGCCCTGTTCATGCGGCAGGTGCTCGGCCTCAAGCGCGCGCCGGAGTTCGAGGCCTGGCTGCAGCGCATGGGCATCAACATGGCAGCGGGGCAGCTTCCCACGCCTTCCACCGATCACCTGCTGGCCGCCATGAACAGCCTCAAGGCCTTGACGCCATGAGCAAACCGATCGTCACGACCAACGACTGGCAGGCCTTGCGCGCGGCCACGCCGGCCCGGCTCGCCCTGGGCCGCGCGGGCGCCGGCATGCCGACGGACGAGACCCTGCGTTTTGCCTGGGCGCACGCGATGGCGCGGGACGCCATCCATGCCGCACTCGATGCCGATGCGCTGGCGCACCGCCTGCGCGAGCACGGTTGGGCCGTGGCGCAGGCGCGCAGCCAGGCCGCGGACCGAGCGACTTATCTGCGCCGCCCGGACCTGGGCCGCCAGCTCGACGCAGACGATGCGGCGCGGCTGCGCGCGCTGCCGCGCAACGGCACCGAGCCCGCGCAGATCTGCTTCGTCATCGGCGACGGACTCTCCGCCCTCGCCGCCGAACGGCATGCGGCCCCACTGCTCGCGGCGCTCCGGCCCCTGCTACCGGCCGCCCTGCACTTCACGCCCGTGGTCATCGCCCGCCAGGCACGCGTGGCGCTGGCCGATGAAATCGCTGAAGCCCTGGGGGCCGCGCTCGTCGTGATGCTGATCGGCGAAAGGCCGGGCCTGAGTTCGCCCGACAGCCTCGGTCTCTACATGACCAGCAAGCCACGCCGAGGCCGCAGCGATGCGGAGCGCAACTGCATCTCGAACGTTCGGCCGGACGGCCTGCCGTATGCCGACGCCGCGTTCAGGCTGTCGTGGCTGATGGGCGAAGCGCTGCGGCGCGGCCTCAGCGGCGTGCAGCTCAAGGACGAGAGCGATCAGGCATTGCGCCAGTTGCCTTGAACCGGTCGACACCGGGTCGCCTCAGGTACTTGACCAGCGGGGCGTCAATGCTGGTGATGCAGCCGTGCTTGACGGCCGCCCCGACCAAGGTGGAAACCACGGACTTGGCCATCGACATCGACATCCATCGGTCGTGCGGCCTGAAACCGAAGTCGTAGTGCTCGAGCACCGCCTTTCCATCCTGCAGGATCAGCAATCCAACCACCCGGTTCAGCGCGACGTAGTCCGGCAGCTCGCAGGTCTTGCCCGCGGAGGCGAAGCTCAGCGCGGTCAGTGGCGTGTCTTCTGCCGGTCGTAAACGGGTGACGCGCGAGATTGGGGGACTGGCCGGCTTTCGGCAAGCAGGGTTCGCCGGCGCCTTTGTCGCGCAGCGCGCCTATTTCTTACAGGTGAATTCCATGCCTGCGCGCGCGTAAGGCCACTCGATAACGCTCGACCAAAGAAGGCCCGGCCCATTCCGGCGCCGTGGCGACGCAATTGCCGCAATTGCAATTGCGAAGTGCAAAAACCCTTTGTAGGAGAGAGTCATGATCCATCGAACTTTGTCGACCGCAGCCACGGTGTTCCTGTTGGCCAGCGGTCTTGCAGGACAAGCCCTCGCCGAAGGAAGTGTTCGTGAGCCGCTCATCGTCGCGGCATCGAACACGACGACGAACGCCCTGCTGGTGTTCAACTCGACCGGCACCCTGATCAGGCAGATCCCGACGCAGGGCCAGGGCGGCGTTTCGGGCAACGCGGGAGGGATCGCGACCGCGGGCGGACGCGTCGCTGTCGTCAATTTCGCGTCATCCAATGTCTCGATCTTCATGCGCGATGGCGGGCGCGACATGCTGCATCTGGAGTCGGTCGTGCCGACCGGCGGCAACCCGGTCAGCGTCGCGTTCGGCGCCGATCACCTCTACGTACTGACGACGACCCACGTCGAATCGCATCGAATGGGGCCACGCGGTATCTCACCGGCGGCCGACGGCGTCTCGCAGCTGGTGCTTGCCGACGGTTCCGCCGCGCAGGTGGGCGTCATCAAGGGGCAGTTGATCCTCACCGAGAAGAACAACGCGATCGAGCGCGTCAATCTCTCGGTCGATGGCGCGGTGAGCGGCGCGGCGGCGCTCGTTGCCAATATTCCGGCCAATGTGAACGCGCCCTTCGGGCTCGCGACGCGAGGCGACGAAGCCTACGTCACCATCGCGCACGCCGACGAGATCAGCCTCGTCCGCAACGACACCGTCCTGACGGTGACGGGCTCCGGCACGCAGCATGCGCCCTGCTGGGTGGCGCTCGACGGCCCGTTCCTGTTCTCGGCCAATTCACCCAGCAAGTCGGTCTCCCGCTACGCCGTCTATGGCCAGAAGATCGTCCAGGACGCCGCGGTGATCGCGCAATTCGTTGGCAATCCGACCGACATCGCGTATGGCCACGGCCTCGCTGCCGTGGTCGATGGCAGCCCCACGAACTCGCGCGTCACGGTGTTCAAGGTGGACGAAGACGGCAACTTCACCCAGCAAGGCGTGGCGACCATCAACAGCCCGGCGACCAACGGCGTAGCCGTGGTCGACGCGGACGACTGGAGGTAAGCCGATCGTGGTGAACGCGCCCCGCATCGCGCGGGGCGCTGCGTGCGGACAAAAAAAAGCCCGTCACAAGGACGGGCTTTGAACTAGTTGGCGGAGTCGGAG